>TARA_R110000868_G_scaffold47966_10_pt1 | contig 26417 bp, 24 predicted proteins | sample TARA_R110000868 | Tara Oceans TARA_R110000868 (sample SAMEA4397489) | marine metagenome | biome: Polar Biome; feature: [SRF] surface water layer (ENVO:00010504); material: water (ENVO:00002006), including particulate matter (ENVO:01000060) such as... | depth 5 m | reverse complement strand
GCTGGCGGCGCTGCTCGCCACATTCGGCGTGATGCTGACCATGGCAGGCACCGCCACCCTACTCGGCCAGCCAGCGGCATTCGGACCGCTCAACGAGTCGCCGACAACGGCCAGCGTACTGGTAGGCATTGGTCTGCTGCTGCTGAGCGTTGGTGTACTGCTCTGGCGTCGTTGTCGCCGCCGCCTGCGCCGCCCCAGCGACCTGAGTATGGCCCCGCACCTGATGAAAAAGCGTGACTGAGCCGGATTGATCCACACAGCACCAAGGCCGTCAGGTTGGTTACACTAGCGGCCTTCGCGCAAGTGTAGGGGCTGTTGCCGTATCGGCGTGGCCACCAACAAAACGGTAACAGGCCCTAAATGCAAGACGACGACTTTTCCCTGTTTAAAGCCCAACTGCATGGCGTCAAACCGATCAAATATGACCGTGCTGACACCGGCAAGCCAAAGACCAATCGTGCCCAATTGGCCACCTTGCGCCAGGCGGCTACGGCGCGTGTAGACGCGATCAAGGTTGATGGCCTATCCGATCAGTTTGTCATTGATGTCGGCCCCGAAGACCCGCTGTATTGGGCAGCCAATGGCGTGCAGGAAGGCCAAATGCGCAAGCTTAAGCTGGGTCAAATCAGCTTTGAAGGCAGTCTCGACCTGCACGGCATGAGCGTGGAAAAAGCCCGCGACACCCTGTGGGAATTTATCGCCGAGGCCAACAAGCTGGAGGTTCGCTGCGTGCGTATCACCCATGGCAAAGCCGTGCGCATGGACGGCCGTAAGCCGATGATTAAAAGCCACGTCAACACCTGGCTGCGGCAGCATACCCAAGTGCTCGGTTTTACCTCCTGCCTGGCTAAGCACGGCGGCACCGGCGCGGTTTACGTGATGCTCAAGCGCACCATGATGGATGGTCGCGACGAATAAGCCCCTGCAACTAGCGGCTGGCGCACTTGCCAGCCTTATCCCTGCGCCCTACCCTGCGCGCTCTGCAAAGACCTACGAGAGTGTCCATGTCTCTGGAACAGAATTACACCGCGATCCTTGGCCAACTTGGCGAAGACGTATCCCGCGAAGGCCTGCTCGACACCCCCAAGCGCGCTGCCAAAGCTATGCAGTACCTGTGCAAGGGCTATCAACAAACGCTTGAGGAAGTCACCAACAATGCGCTGTTCAGCTCCGATAACAGCGAAATGGTGCTGGTGAAGAACATCGAACTGTATTCGCTGTGCGAGCACCACATGCTGCCTTTTATCGGAAAGGCCCATGTCGCCTATATCCCCAACGGCAAAGTGCTCGGCCTGTCGAAAGTCGCGCGCATTGTGGACATGTTCGCGCGCCGCCTGCAGATTCAGGAAAACCTTAGCCGGCAGATTGCCGAAGCCATCCAGCAGGTCACCGGTGCCCTCGGAGTTGCAGTAGTCATCGAGGCCCAGCACATGTGCATGATGATGCGCGGCGTGGAAAAGCAGAACTCTTCCATGGTCACCTCGGTGATGCTCGGCGAGTTCCGTGAAAACGCGGCAACCCGCAGCGAGTTCCTCAGTCTGGTTAATAACTGAGCAACACCTGCGCAATAAAAAAACCGGCCGAGCGCCGGTTTTTTTATTGTCTGAGCAACAGCTTACTGGCCCTTGAACGGCACGCGTGGCTTGGTTCGCAGCGGGTCTAGCAGGCCAGACAATCCGTTGTGATCGATTTCCTGCATCAACGCCAGCAGCCGACCAATCTCACTTTTAGGGAAACCCTCGCGGGCGAACCAGTTGAGGTAGTTACCCGGCAGATCGGCGAGCAAACGGCCTTTGTGTTTGCCGAAGGGCATTTCGCGGGTTACCAGCAACAGCAGATCGTCGGGTTTCATCACGCACTCGCGGGGTTGCCTGTGCACACTCTGGTTTGGCGCGCACCCAGGTCGAGAATTATGCCGTTCAGCTCAGGTGCAGGCCAGCGTCGACAAACTCGGGTAAGCTGCCCGCCCGTGTTTATCGACCCAAGGTTTACCTCAGCATGATTATCAAGGCACTGCGCATCGGCCTCGGCCAGCTGATCATCTTCCTCGACTGGATCAGCCGTCCGGCCAAGCTCAAGCGCACACCTGAAGCCCAGGCCTCCGTCACGCAAAGCGCCAGCAACCTGGCGCTGTACCAATTCCACGCCTGTCCGTTCTGTGTGAAAACGCGCCGCACCCTGCACAAACTGAACGTGCCGGTAGCGCTGCGTGATGCGAAAAACGACGCCCAGGCACGCAATGATCTGGAGCAGCAAGGCGGCAAGATCAAGGTGCCTTGCCTGCGCATCGAAGAAAATGGCCAGAGCACCTGGCTGTACGAATCCAAGGCCATCATTGCCTACCTCAACGAGCGCTTCGCCACCGCTTGATCAGGCAACCGGGGCCGTTTCACGGCCCCATTGATCACTCCCACATATCGATCTAAACCCTTTGCCTACCCCCAGCCGCACAACGTGTGCCCTATGGGCAAAAGCCATAAGAGATGGCTATGATCGAACCCCATGACACCCACACCAGCATTACGCCAACCCTGCCCTCCCGGAGCCTGCGACTGCGGGCGTGAGGCCTTGCTGGAAAACGCCGACAGCGACGCGCGCATCCTGCGGCTTACCCGCGCCGAGGAAAAGCGCCTGCTTGAGCGGCTGGAAAACCTCGAGAGCTTGGCCGACCTGGAGAAAATGCAGCAACGTATCTATGAGCAACTGGGCTTACGCGTCGCCGTCGCTCCGGGCTTCAATGAAGTACGCAGCATGCGCGGCATGGCGGTCCAGATCGACACCCTTCCCGGTCTATGCCGAAAAACCCGCCAGGCCATCCCCACCGCCATCCGCCGCGCGCTGGAAAAACGCCCAGAGATCGCCTATAGCCTGCTCAACGCCCACGACCTGTTTCGGGATACTTGAGGCGCTGCGTAAAGGGAAATCGCAGTGGCTGTAGTGGATACTGCGACAAACACCAACCGGCCACAGCAGTCATCAAATGCCTAGCAGGTTCAGGGCGATTAATATCACTCAGGTAGGCTTTGCGCAGATACCTATCACCAGTTTCCGCAGCCACCGATGGCTTGGATCAGCACCTAGTCGTGGATGCCAAAGGAAGGAGACGGTGAACTGCGCAGTGCTAACTGGAAGTGGGAAGCTGAACATCCCTTGCCGCAAATTTGCGGTATGGCGCTCAGGTACGCTAGCGATAAGGTCGGAGCCCCGTACTAAACCCAGGGCGGTCAAGAAACCGCTAACAATGATGACGATCTTTCGCTTCAATCCAAGCGACCTCAGCGCTTCATCAATGGGGCCTTCATCAAGCCCCGCACGCGAGACGAAGATATGCTTGCCCGCGGCATAACTCGCCGTTGTGATTGCCTCTTGGCTCAGTGGGTGTTGTGAGCGCACCACACCTACATACCTGTCCCGGAACAGCACTTGAACCCTCAATTCCGACGCTGTCAACGCTTCTATAACGCCAGTTTACAAATCAACCACTCCATCGCGAAGTGGCTGGATGTCTTTGTCATTAGTGACTGCATAGCCTTCGCCTACTAGTGGGTAGCACTGACTAAAGCCGTTGCTACTTACCTCTAAGCATTAAACAGGCAAGAGCGTTAACCAGGACCTGAGCGCAGCCATTTAAATGTGCCGGCGTTACTAGCGACTGCTCATCCCCCCAAACAAACACCATCAGAACGAAAATAACTGCGCACCCGATTTAAACCCTCTGTGCGCCCAACGAACACTCGTAAGCATTTCGTCTAAGGTAAATGAACAGCTTGAGCGAATGTAACGCCGATGGGTGAATTGGCGACTGCAATAACAAGGCTTTCCACGTCCCGCTCCACTGAATCAGCTTATGGGGCGCTTTCCGCGAAGCGCTAAATCACTCCCCCAGCGGCTCAGCGCCGTTACCTAAAATGATGTGGAGGCTATATGAACGTCGCTCGCTGGACCTTCGCAGGGCTTTTCTTAGCGTTATCCGTATCTATCCAGGCCGCCGACCCGAACGCGATCTATGCCAAAGGCGGCACCAATCCTGCCGCGATGGCGTGCGCCACCTGCCATGGCGCCGAGGGAGAAGGGCTGGCCGCAGCTGGGTTTCCACGGCTTGCCGGTTTGTCCGCTGACTACATGAAAAAACAGCTGATGGACTTCGCTTCCGGTCAGCGCGCCAATCCCATCATGCAACCTATTGCTGCAGCCTTAAGCCCCGAGGAAGTCGACGCGGTCACGACAATGCTCGCCAGCAAACCAGGACCGAAAGTCGAGCGCATCAGCCGCGCCGCTGTGGCCGAGGAGGTAGGTGCTGTCATTGCATTGCGTGGCGCTTGGGAGCGCAATATTCCTGAGTGCGTGGCCTGCCACGGACCCAGCGGTGTCGGTGTCGGCAAAGCCTTTCCGCCACTCGTGGGACAGTCCGCCCAGTACCTGTCTTCGCAGCTAATCGCCTGGCAGCAAGGGACTCGCAAGAATGACCCGAACGACCTGATGGGGCACATCGCCCGCAGCCTCACTCACGATGAGATCAAGGCCGTTTCGGAGTACTTCGCCAACTTGACCGAAACAGGAGCAGGAAGATGAACGCTCGCACAAGCGCCTTGTTACTGTTCGCACTTGCCCTACCTGCTCATGCAGACAACATCGCCATGGAGGATCAGACGCAAATCCTCACCGATGCAGTTAACCCAGCCAGCCGTCAGTACTTCCAGCCGCCTAAGCTAAGTGAGCTCCCAGACAACGCATTTGGAAAGCTGGTACAGGAAGGTCGCGCCATCTTCGTAGACACCAAAACATACGCACCGGAATATGTAGGCAATGGTCTCGCATGCGGCAACTGTCACCTTGAACAGGGAAGACAAGCTAACTCTGCGCCGCTATGGGCCGCGTACGCCATGTATCCGGCTTACCGTAAAAAGAACTACAAGGTCAATAGCTATGCCGAGCGGCTGCAAGGCTGCTTCCAATTCAGCATGAACGGCAAAGCACCGGACGCGAACGGCCCCGTAATCGCGGCGCTTACCGCCTACTCCTATTGGCTCGCAACCGGTGCACCAATAGGGCAAGAGCTGCCAGGCCGCGCCTACCCAGAAGTAGCGAAACCCAAAGGCGGGTTTGACCTTGCACAAGGGGAAAAAATTTACGCCGCACAGTGCGCGGTGTGCCATGGGAAAAGTGGCGAAGGACAGACGTCAGGCGAGGAATATGTGTTCCCAGCTCTATGGGGGGCTGATTCGTTTAATTGGGGCGCTGGCATGCACCGGATCAACACCGCTGCGGGGTTTATCAAGGCGAACATGCCGTTTGGAAAAGGCGGCACCTTGTCGGATGAGGATGCCTGGCATGTGGCGGCATTCATGAACAGTCACGAACGACCTCAGGACCCGCGCTTGGTCGAAGGCTCGGTGGAAAAGACCCGCGATAAGTACCACGCCAATGACGGGGTGAGCCTATACGGTGAAACCGTTAATGGGCAGATACTGGGCAAGGGTTTTTAGCGCAACTGCGTAGCTTGGGGCGGGGAGATCGATGGCGTGTTAGCCGGGCTAACTAGGCCAATATAAGTCGGTGGCAGATCCGTATTTTCTAAATCGTGGTCTGCCGCCGATAACTCAAATAAATCAGTCCCTTTTGCTCTTCTTCTCGTTTAGGCGCGTGCACCTGGGGCGCCGCGAGCGTTCTTCTTCTGCAGGATCATCGACGCTTCGTTGTAGGCGTTCTGGAAGGCGTCGCCGCCAACCCAATCAACTGCCGTGTTTTCGTCTTCATCATGGAAGATCCCGCGATAGGTGATCAGCAGGCCCATCATGAAGTCGGTGGCCGCGTCTTCCGCTTCCTCAGCGACCACCAACTCCAGCACCGGGTATTGCAGGAACACCACGCACATCGCAAGTAGGTTGATGCTTTCGCCGACTTTCATCGCCTGGAACAGGTCGTCGAAGTGCGCCGGATCAAAGCCGTTCTCTTCAATATCTTTGAAGTCAAAGGTGCTCAGGTCGATTTCAACATCATCGAACGGCTCGTTAATCAGCGGGTTGGCCAGCAGCGGATGGACAACATTGACTTTTGCATTGCCCGCGCGGTTCTGCTTGGCCTTGGCTTTGGCCCGCTGAGCGCGTTTTTGCTGTTTATCTGGGGAGGCCATGGAGGCGCGTTCCTTGTTCAGTGCAGCCATCTTCATGGCCCGGGATAATCGGGCGCACATTGTATTCAGTCTTGGCGGGGTTAGCCGGCCAAAAGGATCAGATTTATTTTCCGTGGCCTACACATACGCTTTTGGCCTGTCTGGTCCGGCGTTTCCGACGCATAGCCGTCGTTGAATATTTGCAGTACGCGGCTAAAGTCAGCAGGTCAGGTATATCTAGGGAAACTCGGGCAACTCAGATCATGATGGCGCTCACAATCACCTCATCACGTGGTGTGGGCCAATGTCGCCAAAGTCAACGCTTGCTGATGTTTACCTGCACGTCAAAAATCTACAACCAGTCTTCTGATGAAGTAATACCCGGAAATAGGATCCGGCAGGCATCGTTACACTACGGCTGATAAGTGCTTACATTGCAGGGGGAAACAACATTAAAATACAGCCGTTCTAATCGCTCGTTTGCAAACGACACTATGCTCGCGACTTAAAAACCCTTCTTAGTATGCGGATTAATTATGACACTGCAAAAAAAGTTCATCCTTACTCTTGCGTGCCTACTGTTGGTATTTATTGCTGCGGCGGTCGTTATCAGTTCCGTCACACAAAGCAAACGCATCAATGATCAGGCGTTAGCAGAAGTGACCAGCCGGCAAAGTGAAGCTACCAGGCTGCTCGGCTTGACCGACTCGATCATGAGTGAGCGTGTTAAAAACAGTATGCAGCTGTTAATTCAGCGCGGCACCTCAATTGGCAGTCCGGAACTGGGTAGGAATGTCACTGTGGGTACAGCGTCTGTACCCCAGCTTTTGCTAGGTGGTCTGCCACAGGCCAATGACTTTGAGTTGGTAGATGGCGTTACGAAAGTCATGGGCGGCACGGCAACGCTCTTCTCACGGCAGGGCAACGATTTCGTACGTGTTTCAACTAACGTATTGCGCGATGGAAAGCGCGCAATTGGCACGCCATTAGACCCAAATGGCGCCGCAGTTAAGGCCATCCTGGCAGACAATGCCTTCTATGGCCAAGTTGACATCTTAGGGCAGCCCTATTTAACCGGCTACGAGCCCATCAAGGATGCGCAAGGAAGCACGATAGGTATCTGGTATGTCGGTTACTCCGCAGACCTCAGCGCTCTATCCGAAGCCATATCCAACTCACGAATATTGGACAACGGCTTTGTTGCTCTGCGCGATCCTAACGGCAATCTCAGGATGCACTCTAATAATCTGACTGAAGATGAAATTAATGCCGCCATGAAGGATAACGGCGAAAAGTGGCATATCGAGACACGTACATTTGCGCCTTGGGGTTATGACATCATCGCTGGCTATTCCACCAATGAGGTGCGTCAACTGGTGCTCTCCAGCTCCATCTCAGTAGCCATCATGATCACCTTGGCTGGCGTTGTATTAGCCCTGTGTATCAGTCTGCTGATGAACCTTTTAATCAGCCAGCCTCTGAAGGCCAATATCAAAGCCATTGAAGAAATCGCCGATGGCAACGGCGATTTGACAGTTCGCTTCAACAGCACCAATAAAGATGAATTCGGGATTATGGCCCGGGCATTCGACCGGCTTCTTGGCCGCATACAACATACTATTCGCGAAGCTCTGGCGTCCGCTAACACCCTGCTCCTTCAGGCCAATGAACTGGCAACGGTCGCGGAACAATCCAACGAGTCAATTAACGTTCAGAATCGCGAGACCGAAATGGTCGCGACGGCTATGCATGAGATGAGCCTGACCGCGCAAAGTGTCGCGCAAAGTGCAGTGTCCGGTGAGGATGCAGCCAATCAGGCGAGCGCGCAGGCGCTTGAGGGCAGAGACTCGCTCAGTAAAACCATCAGCAGCATTCAGGGGCAGGCGAAGGAAATCTCCTCGTCCATGGTCATCATCGAAGAGCTCGCATCCGCCAGCGATGATATCGGCTCGGTTTTAGAGGTGATCGTGAACATTGCCGGGCAGACCAATCTTCTGGCACTTAATGCCGCAATCGAAGCAGCGCGGGCGGGCGAACAGGGACGCGGATTTGCGGTAGTGGCTGATGAGGTCCGTTCACTGGCGCAGCGCACACAAGCCTCAACCGAACAGATTCGCGGCATGATTGAGCGTGTGCAGCAGGGCGTTGGTCGCTCCTCCGCGATGATGGCCGAAAACCGTACGCTCGCAGTCAGTAACGCCGAGGCGGCTCAAGATGCTGGCAGGGCCTTTAGCGATGTAATGGAGGCCGTTACACGCATCAACCAGGTAAACACTGAAATCGCGAGTGCGGCAGAGGAACAGAGTCACGTAGCCGAAGACATCAACCGCAATGTGCTGCGCATCAGCGACGAAGCCTTGAAGAATGGAGAGCTGGTAGCACAGACACGGGACGCCAGTCAGAACCTAACGATCCTCGCCGACAAGCTGCGCACGTTACTGGCCTATTACAAGGTTTAGTCTCGACGACGGCATAACAGATAAGAGCGTAGATTTATTTTTGCGCCCTGCCCTTGGCCCCCTGCCGGTTACCGCCCCTAGCGAATAAGTCCTTTGGGGGGATTGCCGACTATCGTAACCGGCAGATTTAGGCTGTGGATTCAACCGCTCTAAAACCGTCCCCGCCCCGCTAGTACCTGCGTCGCTCCCTGGGTTTTCTGGCAGTACCAAAACACCCGGCTAACGCCACGGGTAACTGCCACATAAGCCAGACGCAGGCTTTCATCCTGCATGGCTTGGTCGTAGCTGTTGTTGAAGAACCCCGAGTAGGCATAGAGCGCATTACGCAACGGATGCGGCGCGGGTGCTATGCAGTCATCGAGGATGATCGCCACCTCCGCTTGCAGGCCTTTGGCGCGGTGAATGGTGTAGGCCTTGAACGGCAGTTTTTTGTCCAGCTGCGCCGTGATGGCCTGCAGCGGTTCGTTACGCCGGCTGAGCAGCAGCACGGCGTTGCGCTCAGGGCTATTGCGCTGAGCCGCGTGCGCGCATTGCTCCTGAATCTGTTTGAGCAACTCAGGCAAACGGGCCTTGCTGTCGAAGCGTTGTATCAAACGCACCCCATGGTCGCCCGGTTGAATGGCCTTGATCGCCTGGCTGATTTTCGCCTGTTTATGTCGCACACTATCAAGCAGCGCTTCAGCGTCACGGATGATCGGTTCGATTGAGCGGTAATTGTTGGCCAGGGTCAGCACGGCACTGTGCTTGGCTCGGCCTTTACCGGGGAAATGCCGATCGAAGTCGATAAACAGCTCCGGCGAGCTGCCGCGCCAGCCATAGATCGACTGCCAGTCATCACCAATCGCCATTAGGCTGACGCTACTGCCCTGCTCGGCTTGAGCGCGCTGCACCGCCTGCAGCCACTGCACGATTTGCGGCGAGATATCTTGAAACTCGTCGATCAACAGGTGACTGAAGGGCGCTAGCACCTGCGCAGCAACGCCTTGCGCGCCCGTATTCAACCGCGCCGTGAGTTGTTGAAACGCCGCATTGAAGGTCATCAACCCTTGCTCCTGCAAGGCGCGTTCGAAGTACGGCCAGAACAGCACCAGCGCCGTGCTAAAGCTGCGCACCTGCTCCGGGCCGCTCAGCGCCTGTGGCTGCAAAGTGGCCAGGTCAATGCCAATGCTCTCGATAAAACCAGCCTGAGCATAAAAAGCCTCATATAGCGGCATGGCACTGAACTCACCCTGCAGCTTGAAGGCATCCAGAGGCGCCTTGGGCTGGCGCTTGGCCTCATCCGACGGTATTGGCATCGGCAGCTGCAAGAGGCTGTGGACCTGCTCACGGAACACTGGCTGCTCGGCATAGCACTGCTGATACGCCTGCTTGAGTAAGCGCTGCTGCGCCGGGCGAAGCCGGCCCGCCATCAGCGGGTTATCCAGCTCTCGCTTGGCGGCCTGGCGATCATCTAGCTGCTCGAACCAACGCGGATTATCGAGCAGGCTCTTGGCTATGCCGCCCATGGCCGAATGGAAGGTACGCACCGTCTGGCTCGCCTGGACGGCATCGAAGGGGTAGTTGAATAACCCCAGCACCTTGAGCAACTGTTCACGCAGCTCGGTGCAGGAGGCATTGGTGAAGGAAATCACTGTCAACTGTTCAGGCTTGATACCCAGGTGACAAAGCATAAAGACCACCCGCAACACCAAGGTGGTCGACTTACCCGAGCCGGCCCCGGCGAAGATGCGTGTCAGCGGATGATCGCTCAGGATCATCGCCCACTGCTCATCCGAGGGTGCGCTGAGTGCGCCAGCCGTTACGGCACGGGCCACTTGCTCGCGCATGTTCTGGCTCTGCTTCGCATCGACAGCGAGCATGGCCGGTCCGTAAATACCCTGAACCCTGGCCGAGATGCTGGCGCGGCGTGGTTTTGCCGCTTGCTTGGCGTTAGCGGTTTTGGGCTTAGCCGTAGCGGGCGACTTCTTGGTGCGTGCGCCAGGTTGCTTCGGCAACGCGTGCGCTTCGCGCTCGGCACGCAGGTACGCGGTGGTGTGGGGGAAGTAGCGCGCCAAGGCGGCGGCAAGCCGCCGCGTGTAGCGCTGAACAACAGATGGCATCCGCGACCCAGTCATGTAGATAGATCGTTGAATGATAAGTGCTTTTTACGCTGAGCTGGCGATTGGCTGGCGTACAGACACAACGCGTGCTCACCAGCCAATGCGGATAGATAGTTAGTCGAGCATGCCTACATAGCGCGGGTGGCTGGCAACCCGCGCCAGCCACGTACGAATCGCCGGGAATTGCGCCAGATCAAAGCCGCCTTCATCCGCCACGTGGGTGTAGGCATACAGTGCAATATCGGCAATCGAGAAATCCTCACCGACCAAATAGGTGGTGCGCAGCAGCTGCTTCTCCATGACCTTGAGCGCCTTGTAACCGAGCGCATGACACGCTTCGTACTCCGCGCGGCGTGCTGGCGGCAGGCCTTGATACAGCTGGATAAAGCGTGCCACCGCAACATTAGGCTCATGGCTGTATTGCTCGAAGAACTGCCACTGCAGCACCTGCGTGCGCAAGCGCGGCTCGGTCGGCAAAAACCCGCTGCCATCGGCGAGAAAATTCAGAATGGCATTGGATTCCCACAGGCAGGTGCCGTCTTCTAGCTCCAGCACCGGGATCTTACCGTTAGGGTTCTTCTCCAAAAACGCTTCGCTCTGGGTTTCGCCCTTGAGGATATCGATCGCTATCCACTCATAGGGCTGATCCAGCAGGTGCAGCATCAGCTTGACCTTGTAGCAGTTGCCAGAACGGTAATCGCCATACACCTTGTACATCTCACCCTCCTCTGACTGAAGCCGCTCAACTAGCTCGCTTGGGCCTGACGGATCACCTCGGCCAGCCGCTTGAGGCCTTCGCTTAAACGCTCCGGCGCCACGTGACTGAAGTTAAGTCGCAGGTGACCCGGGTGAGCGTCCGGGTCAATAAAGAAGGGTTCACCCGGCATAAACGCCACGTTCTGCGCCAGTGCAGGGGCCAGCAGGGTGCGGGTATCCAGCGGTTTCTTCAGGGTTAGCCAGAAGAACAAGCCGCCTTGAGGAATTTGCCACTCAGCCAGATCGCTGAAGTGTTCTGCCAGCACGGCCTGCATGGCATCACGGCGGATGCGGTAGAAATCACGCAGTTCGGCCAGGTGGCCGCGATATTTCTCGCTGCCCAACCACTGCAACGCCTGCCACTGGCCGATGCGATTGGTGTGCAAATCCGCGGACTGCTTGAGGCGTAACAAGTAGGGATACAGATCCGGTGTGGCAATCAGGTAGCCGATGCGCAGCCCCGGCAGCAGGGTTTTCGACACGGTACCGGTGTAGATCCAGCTGGCCTTCTTTAAGCGGCTGACAATCGGCGTGGCGCTGCCGCCATCGAATACCAGCTCGCGATATGGCTCATCTTCAATCAGGGTCACGCCGAACTCGTCTAGCAGTGCCGCAACGGCATCGCGCTTGGCTTCGCTGTAGCGCACGGCCGAGGGGTTCTGGAAGGTTGGGATCAGATAGGCAAACGCTGGTTTATGATTTTCCAAACGCTGGCGCAACGCATCGAGCTGCGGGCCATCGGACTCCTGCGGTACGGCGATGCAATCAGCACCGAATAGCTGGAAGGCTTGCAGCGCGGCCAGATACGTCGGTGCTTCAAGCAGCACTTCGGTACCCGGATCAATAAACAGCTTGCTGGCCAAGTCGAGGGTTTGCTGCGAACCGCTGACAATCAGCACCTGGCTGGCATCGCAGGGCACGCCCAAGGCGCGCGCTTCGGCGGCAATGGCCTCACGCAATGCCGGCTCGCCTTCACTGGTGCCGTACTGGCCCATACTCGCCGGCATCGCATCCCACTCGACCTTCGGCAGCATCGGCTCGGCAGGCAAGCCGCCGGCAAACGACATCACCTCCGGACGCTGCGCCGCAGCTAGGATTTCACGAATCAAAGAGCTTTTCAGGCGGGCAACACGTTCGGAGAAGGCCATGGATACACCGGTAGCAAAGGCAAATAAAAATAGGTCAAACTGTTTGACTGAAACTCTGGTTGCCAGAAACTACGCCGGCCACCACATATACGTCAATAGGCTTGACCTTAATGATTGATTTCAAAAGCACAGCCACTCAGCAAGTAGCCATGGAAGCTTTCTTCTTCGGCTACCAGGCCTTTACCGCCAAAGCCGATGAGATGCTGGCGCGCCGCGGTTTGTCACGGGTGCATCATCGCATCCTATTTTTTATCGCCAAGTACCCTGGCTTGAGCATGAAAGAACTGCTGGCTTATCTGAGCGTGAGCAAGCAGGCACTGAATACCCCACTGCGTCAGTTGCTGGAAATGGGCTTGGTGCAGAGCCTTACCGCCGAAGATGACAAGCGCAAACGTTTGCTCGGCTTTACCGCCGAAGGCACCAAGCTGGAAAAAGCGCTGCGCCGCGAACAGACCAAGCTGCTGCAGCGCGCTTTCAATGAGGCGGGTGAAGCGGCCGTCAGTGGCTGGTTGCAAGTCAACCAAACGCTAGGCAACAGCCGCTAACAGCAGCGCTGTGCGATGGCTGACCAATGATCTGCACTTCGCTACCGTTTAACTGTACTGCTACTGCTAATAACCTAATCCAAACTGTACCGATCATTGCCTGCATCGCTGTACCGCGACGCCCTGCCTATCTGTCCCTAGGCTGTTAAGCACTGTTTATGAGTGCTGCGCCATGACCCTCGAACTGTTGATTGCTTTTGTCGCGTTTGCCTTTGTCACTTCGGTGACACCTGGGCCCAACAACACCATGCTGCTTGCCTCTGGCGCCAATTTTGGCCTGCGCCGCACCTTGCCGCACATGCTGGGCATTAGCCTGGGCCTGATGCTGCTGGTGCTATCGGTCGGGCTGGGGCTTGGTCAGTTATTCGAGCAAGTGCCTGTGCTGTACAGCGTGCTGCGTTATGTCGGCGCGGCTTACCTGCTTTATCTAGCCTGGAAAATTGCCAATGCCGGCGCGCCGAACAGCCAAGCCTCAGCCAGCGGCAAACCTTTCAGCTTTCTCCAGGCCGCGGCCTTCCAGTGGGTCAACCCCAAAGCTTGGATCATGGCGATCGGGGCGATCACCACCTACACCCCGCAGGAAAATTTCGTGGTCAATGTGCTGCTAATCTCAGCACTCTTTGCAGTAGTCAATTGCCCGACCATGAGCGTCTGGACCGTGCTCGGCAGCCTGCTGCGTAACTGGCTGCAGGATGCACAACGGTTACGCATCTTTAATATCGGTATGGCGCTGCTGTTGGTGGCATCGCTATACCCCATCATCGCGGACACGGGGCTGTTCTGATGCACGATTTATCACCAGCCCGCTTACGCCCTTTGGCCGACACCTCGACCTCAGCGGTCGTTGCCGGTTTTATTGCCATGCTCACCGGCTACACCAGCTCACTGGTGCTGATGTTCCAGGCAGGCCAAGCCGCCGGACTGACGGATGGCCAGATATCCTCGTGGATCTGGTCGCTGTCGATTGGCATGGCCATCTGCTGCATCGGCCTGTCACTGCGCTACCGCGCGCCGATCATGATCGCCTGGTCGACGCCCGGTGCCGCTTTGCTGATCACCAGCCTGCCCGGCGTGCCGTATGGCGAAGCCATAGGTGCCTACATCCTCGCCTCCGGATTGATCGTGCTGATCGGCTTAACCGGTACCTTCGACCGCATGATGCGGCGCATTCCCGGCTCCTTGGCGGCCGCCCTGCTGGCCGGCGTGCTGTTCAAAATTGGCCTGGAAATCTGCGTGGCCGCCGAACAGCAACCGGTGCTAGTAGTGGCCATGCTGTTAGCTTACCTACTGGGCAAACGCCTGCTGCCGCGTTATGCGGTACTCGCCGCGCTGATTGTCGGCAGCGTGCTGGCTGGGCTATTCGGCCTGCTCAATTTCGAGCAGTTCGAGTTACAACTGGCGGTGCCGGAATGGACCACGCCAAGCTTTTCCCTCGCAGCAGCCATCAGCATCGGCATTCCGCTGTTTATCGTCGCCATGGCCTCGCAAAACCTGCCCGGCATGGCCGTGCTGCGTGCCAATGGCTATGACGTACCGGCCAGCCCACTGCTAACCACGACCGGACTGACGTCAATCTTGCTGGCCCCGTTCGGCAGCCACGGCATCCATATGGCCGCCATTAGCGCTGCCATTTGCGCCGGCCCAGAAGCCCACGAAGACCCGCAGAAACGCTACACCGCCGCCATCTGGTGCGGAGTGTTCTACGGCATAGCCGGGATTTTTGGCGCTACCTTGGCCGCACTGTTTAGCGCACTGCCGAAAGCGCTGATCCTGTCCATCGCGGCGCTAGCTCTGTTTGCCTCAATCATCGGCGGCCTGACCCAAGCCATGAGTGAACCAAAAGAGCGTGAAGCGGCGCTGATCACCTTTCTGGTGACGGCCTCGGGCATGACCTTGTTCTCGGTGGGTTCGGCCTTCTGGGGGATAGTCGCCGGCTTGCTGACCCTGGCTATTCTCAACTGGGGCAAGCAGGACGCTGATCGCTAGGTATCGCTACGCTCGATCTATCTTACTGGTCAATGACCGGCCGAAACCGCTCCAAAGCTGCCGCTGACCACCCGTAGAAAGCGGCCCATCACTCCAGCACCAGTGCATTCTGCTCCTGAGCACATGGGTGTGCCTTGGGGTTGTTTAGATTGGCCAAGGCTGAGCCGCGACGTCCTCAGCTTTCAGCAAAATTTCGTTTAAACAAATCCTGCACACCCTCACCGTCCCGCAGTCGAACGCCTGACGATCCAAGAATACTCGTTGTCTTAGGGTACGGCTGTCACCCGCGGCAGCTTGCTGTAGGTCTTTGCTGAATAACGATTGGCTTTTCAAGGATCACCCCGTAATCCAGCTACTACGGCTTTCACAGTGTTGCCTTGCTGAGTTGACATCGTCCAGGGCGGGCCTCAGTGAGCAATCGTTGCGCAGCCACTGTGTGTGTTGCCGTACCGACAACCCAAGCAGGTCCTGCGTAGGCTGAAATCTGATTAGAGGCTGCGCAGTGCAGTCCGACCTCTCAGGAAAACTGCCATGAAAACAGCTATCACGCTCACATTTGCGCTGCTGTTGCCTGTTAACGCCTGGGCACAGCTCTCGAACAGCCCGATCCCCGATTTTACGGCAACCGCGCTGACGGGGGAAAAAGTCAGCGCCGCCCAGTTGATCGGCCAGCCGACGATCCTGATCGTCACGCCGAGCACGGACGCCGCCAAACACACCCGCCTGTGGGCCGAAGCCTTGCGTAAGAACGTTGACCAGAGCGCGGTGCGGATCCGCGACGTGCTGGCGATCGACCTGCCGTTCTTCATGAGCGAGGAAGACGCGATCAGCCGGGCCAAGGAAAAAATTCCGCGGCGCTACCAGGACCAGACCTGGATCTTGAACGAGGCGAGCCTTGAAAGCGCTTTGAACATCCCGCGCGACAGTGCCAAGGCATTCGTATTCGTGCTCGACGCGCAGGGCAAGGTCATCGCACGCGTCGAGGGCGCGCCGAACGAGGCCACGGTCAGCGAGGTTGAAATGGCGGTCCGCTCGACCCAGTAGCAGGTCGTTTTTAACGAAGTATCGGCCACGTAGGTGGTTTTTCAACAGCCTGCTAGTGCGGTGCCGGCCGACCCCAGGCTATTCATGGAGACATCCCAATGCTCATGAGCGAACTGCTGACCACACTGCAAGACGTTTTATTCGACTGGCTTGCGCATGGCCTTATTGGTTTTAGCGGTTGGCAGATCGTCGCTTATACGCTGGTGACAACGCACATCACGATCGCTGCGGTCACGATCTTTCTGCACCGTAGCCAGGCGCATCGCTCGGTCGAACTGCGACCACTGGCTTCACATTTTTTCAGGTGCTGGCTCTGGCTCACCACCGGCATCGTGACGCGCGAATGGGTGGCTGTGCATAGAAAACACCACGCCGCCTGCGAGACACCCGAAGATCCGCACAGCCCTCAGACCCGTGGCATCTCAGCCGTGCTGCTGCGCGGCAGCGAGTTGTATGCGGCCGCCGCGAAGGACCGCCAGATGCTTGAGCAGTACGGAGCCGGCACACCCAACGACTGGATCGAGCGAAAACTCTATACGCCGCACAGTTTTTACGGCGTCGGTTTAATGCTGGTGATCGATCTGCTGGCATTTGGCGCGATCGGCGCAACCGTTTGGGCAGTGCAGATGCTCTGGATCCCGATCACCGCCGCTGGCATCGTCAACGGCATCGGCCACTGGTGGGGGTATCGCAACTTCGAACTCGCCGATGCAAGCCGCAATATTGTGCCGTGGGGCATCCTGATCGGCGGCGAGGAGCTGCACAACAACCATCACACCTATCCGACGTCGGCGAAGCTGTCGGTACGGCGCTATGAGTTCGACCTCGGTTGGGCCTACATCCGCGGCCTCGAAATGCTCGGGCTGGCCACTGTGCGCCGGGTCCGCCCGCAGTTGCGGCTTGGTTCCGCGCGGCCGGTGGTGGATGCGACCATGCTCAACGCAATCATTGCGAACCGCTACGAGCTGATGGCGAATTATGCAAGGCGTGTGCGCCGCGCGGCCCTTGCCGAATGGCTGCGCTTACGCGAGGGAGGGCACTCGCTCAAGCGTGCGGACCTGCGCAGCGCGCGCCGCTGGCTGCACCGAGACGCGCGCCATATCCCGATCAGCCAGCAGCGGCAGGCGTCGAGCGCGATTCAGCAAAGCCCGACACTCAAAGAGCTGGTCACGATGCGCGAACAACTGCGACCGCTGTGGACGCCCTCGGACGCCTCCGGCGCACAACGTGTAGCCGACTTGCAGGCTTGGCTGAAGACAGCCGAGGCCAGCGGCAGCGAGACGCTCCACGAGTTCGCGGCGATGCTGCGCGCGGTCCGTGCATGAGATGCCGCGCCCCCTGAAAGAAAGGCTTGGCACGATATAGAAGGACGAACAGCTAACTTCGGTTCGAAAACTTACAGGGTAGAAAAGGCTTGTTCAGCGCCTGTTTGGGCGCTTAGTTCGAAGCTGTCGAGTTGAAATGAGGCGTCGTGAAAACTTTGTTGCAGAAATACTGGTATCGACTTAGATCCAGTTTATGGTTCGTGCCAGCGACCATGGCGTTCCTAGCCGTGGCATTGGCCTTATGCGCCGTCGGTCTCGACAAGACCGTTACTAACGACTGGCTGCAGCTATTAGGCTGGAGTTACTCGGGGGGTGCTGAGGGCGCCAGCCTGCTATTGGGCACCGTGGCGGGGTCGATGATCGCCATCGCCGGGACGGTGTTCTCGATGACACTGGTGGCGCTCTCGCTCGCCTCGTCTCAGTTGGGCCCGCGCCTGCTGCGCAACTTCATGCGCGACACCGCCAACCAGGTGGTGCTGGGCACCTTCGTCGCCACGTTTTTGTACTGCCTGCTGGTGCTACGCACCATCCGGCGCGCCGACGAAGTGGCATTCGTGCCTCATCTCTCTATCAGCATCGGTGTATTGCTGGCCATTGTCAGCGTTGGCGTGCTGATCTACTTCATCCACCACATCTCGGTCTCGATACAGGCGGATCAGGTCGTGGCTCGGGTCGGCCGGGAACTCGCTGACGGTATCGACAGGTTGTTTCCCGCTGACCTTGGCAACCCTGGGGCCGACGTTTCAGGAGAGACCAGCGAAGCCAAGCTGCCAACCGATTTCGCACGCCAGGCATGCCCTGTGGGTGCCCTTGCAGACGGCTATATCCAGATGATCGATGCTGACGCCCTGATGACGTTGGCCTGCAAAGAAGATCTCTTGCTGCGACTGGAGCGCCGGCCTGGGCACTACCTCGCCAAGGGCAGAGCGATGCTGATGGTCTGGCCCGGGGATCGCGTGACTGAAACCCTTGCGGGCAAATTGAACGCCGCCTTTGTGCTGGGCAACCAGCGCAGTGCCGCACAGGATGTCGAGTTCTCCCTCCAGCAGTTGGTCGAAATCGCCTTGCGGGCGTTGTCACCGGGTATCAACGACCCATTCACGGCAGTCGCCTGCGTGGATCGGCTGGAATCGGCGCTGTGCCGTCTGGCCGAGCGCGACATACCCTCCCCTTATCGATTCGATGATCACGGGCAGCTGCGGCTGGTAGCATCGGGTGCCACTTTTGCCGGCATTATTGATACGGCCTTCAACCAGATCAGGCAAAGCGCTCGATCGAACCCGGCCGTGGCCATCCGCATGCTTGATGCCATCGCCCAGATCGCGGGTCATGTGAGCTCCCAGCAGCAGGCGACGTGCCTTCAGCGCCAGGCCGGGATGATCGTCAAAGGGGCGCGAGAAGCGGTGCCGGAAGCGGACGATGTGCTCGCCGTTGAGGTGCGCTTCGCCGCGACGACGCTTGCTCTGCGCAATGTTCGCAGCTGACGCAACGGCGCGTCTCGTCGCCGACCGCTCATTGTTGGCCGGGCACCACATGGAAATCGGCAACGGCGTTGGCAGCGATCAGTCGATATCTTTTCGCGAACCGAACGTGCGGGCGTAGACGCAGGTGAACTCTGCGCCTACCAGCAGGATCTGCGCTGAAAAGTACACCCAGAGCAGGACCACCACTAACGAGCCAGCCGCGCCAAAGCCCGACGCGACGTCGCTGCGGCCAATGTAAGCGCCGATCACCACCTTGCCCCCAGTGAAGAGCAAAGCCGCGAGCAATGCGCCGAGCCACACATCAGACGCTAGGACACGCTGGCGCGGCATGATCTTGTAGATCAGGCCGAACATCAACGCCACCAGCAGGAAACCGCCGAGCGCATTGCCGGCCTCCAGCACGGTCTGCCAGGTGCCCAGCACCGGTTCCAGTTGGCGGCCCACAGCAGCCAGCAGCGCACTGGCGACCAGCGACACAATGAGCAGGAAGCCTAATGCGAGCACCATACCGAACGCCATCAGACGGGCGCGTACGAGCGAGAACCAACCCGTCTTGCGCAGCCCCTCCGGAACCCGCCAAATCCGGTCGAGGGCGTTCTGCAGTTCGGTAAACACGGTGGTCGCGCCAACGAACAGCAGCACCAAACCCACAACGGTGGCCGTCAGCCCCTCGGCGGGCTCGCGCACGCTGACCAGCAGGCTCTGCACCGCGCCAGCGCTGCGCTCACCCATCAGGTTCTGCAACTGCGCCTGGATCTCACCGCGAGCGGCGTCTTCACCGAACAGCAGCCCAGCCATCGAAATCACCACCAGCAGCAGCGGCGCCAGCGAGAATATCGTGTAGTAGGCCAGCGCGGCGCCCATGCTCGGCACGTAATCGTCGAGCCAGGAACTCGCGACCTGCTTGGTCAGCCCCCACCATGCGGCGGGCCGGCCGGACAGCGTCACAGGCGCTCGCTACTGAGTAGAATTTCAGTGGTCTTCATATCGATTCCTTCGCGGGTATCTGCGAGCCGGTGGTGGGGCAATCGAGCTCACGGGCGCACACCAGCGCTGTCGGCTGCGACCTATCATCTTTGCCCTGACCGGGCTGAAAGCCAGCAGAAATTGGCGGATGCAACTCAAATACAGCCTGCCCAATTTGCACGAGCGGGTCTGTACGACAGCGCACACTCGACTGTTCGCTAACGCACCGTGCAATGCGCGCAGATCGCGATAGGCTTAGCGGATGAACAGCACAGACGCTAATTTGCCGCGACCCACCCCGCACAGTCGTTTGTTAGGCAGCTTGCAGCTGCCCTTGCGACCATGAAGCCGAATAGCTTGGTGCGGGACGAGGAGCTGCGCGATCAGACGACCGCTGAGCGCGCGGGTGACCTTGTGGTGCGGCCGTTTCAGCTGTTCGCACAACGGCAAGCGTCCGGCGGCTTGGTCCTGCTGGGCTGCGCCATTCTGGCACTGGCCTGGGCCAACTCGCCGTGGGCATCGACCTACGAGCAGTTGCTCCACGTTCCGCTGAGCATTGCCGTCGGCAATCAGGTGTTGCGCCTGGACCTGCTGCATTGGATCAACGACGGCCTGATGGCGATCTTTTTCTTCGGCGTCGGCCTTGAAATCAAACGCGAGTTCCTCGTCGGTGAGTTGGCCGAACGCCGCAAGGCCATGTTGCCCATCGTGGCCGCTGTGGGCGGTATGGTGCTGCCGGCATTGATCTATGCCGGGTTCAATTTCGATGGTGCAGGCGCCAAAGGCTGGGGCATTCCGATGGCCACCGACATCGCCTTTGCCCTCGGTGCGCTGGCCTTGCTGGGTTCGCGTATTCCCGAAGCCCTGAAGGTTTTTCTAGTCGCACTGGCCATCGTCGACGACCTCGGCGCACTGTTGGTCATTGCGATTTTCTACACCGCGTCGATCGATTGGCGCGGCATCGCCGTGATCGTCGCCGTGCTGCTCGGGCTGTGGGTGGCCAATCGCTTCGGGGCCCGCCGGGCCGCGATCTATCTGCTGCTCGGGCTGGGGTTGTGGGCCGGATTTTTCATGTCCGGTCTGCACGCGACACTGGCCGGCGTGCTGACAGCATTGTTTGTGCCAGCACGGGTGAAAATCCTGCCGAGTGCGCTGCCGGAGGTCATCCACCGTGGCGCCGACGACATCGAAGCCCAGGACCTCGATAACGACTCCGACGCGCTGCATCCCGATCGTGTCGCCATCATAGGCGCGCTCGACGGCAGCCTCGATGCAGCCACCGCGCCGCTGCAGCGTTTCGAGCACGGGGTGCAGCCGTGGGTCACCTACGCCATCCTGCCGATTTTTGGTTTGTTTAATGCCGGGGTCGCCATCGACGCCGCGGTGTTGCGCACGCTACCCACCGCTGTGCCACTGGGCATCATGGTCGGACTGGTGCTCGGCAAATCGCTAGGCATCAGCCTGGCCAGCTGGCTGGCCGTGAAGAGCGGGCTGGCCGAACTGCCCGAAGGCTCGACCTGGCGGCAGCTGATTGGCACCGCCTTCCTGGCCGGTATCGGCTTCACCATGGCACTGTTCATCAGCAGCCTGGCGTTTCAGGACAGCCATTTCGTGCGCGAAGCGCAACTGGCCATCCTCATCGGTTCATTGCTGGCCGCAGCGATCGGCATCAGCATCCTGCTGACGACGAAGGCAACTAAGACACCGAACGCGCAGTAAGTGATTGCCCGCCCCATTTCGGGGTGAGGCGTGCCGCCGGCTTTAATCAATCAGCACGGGCGCCTTGAAATCTGGCTATTCGAGAGCTGTGCGCAGACGCCGACCGGTGCCAGCAGCGCAGCGTGACCGGTGCTTTCATGCTGGTTCTCCTTACTGCTTTACTGCGCAGCGCAGCCTTGGCGGGCGGGCGGGACGTGCTTTAGGTGTCGGCACGGCAACACACACAGCGGCGACGGAGCGATTGATAACTCCCGACGTAGCGGTGCGTTCAAGAAGCCTCACTTCAGCTCGTAAGCCAGGACCGTATCGCCCAGCGTGGTGCCAAATGAGCCATGGCCGCCCGCGGCGACGACAACCATCTGCTTGCCATGGATGCGGTAGGTCATGGGGGTCGCCTGGCCGCCTGCAGGCAGCCGACTCTCCCAGAGTTTGCGCCCGGTCGTCACGTCATAGGCGCGCAGGTAGTTGTCCAGCGTGCCGCTGTAGAACACCACCCCGCCGGCCGTAATCAAGGGCCCGCCCATGCTGGCCACGCCCATCGGCAAAGGAATCGGAAGTACGCTCGGCATCTGATCGCGCACGGTGCCGTGGCGGTGCATCCAGGCGCGCTGACCGCTTCGTAGATCGACCCCGGCAATCGCACCCCAGGGCGGCGCTTGGCACGGCAGGCCGAGTGGAGAGAGGAACGGGCCGATTTTCACCGCGTAAGCTGCACCATGGTTCTCGTTCCAGTGCTCGCTGGAGCCGCCGCTGACGATATTCGCCGTAGCATCGGGGCGGGCAATCAACTCGAATGTGAAGGCCAGGAACGCCGGTGTGCCGACCATGATCTGGCGCACCGGGTCGACCGCCACGCCGCCCCAGTTAAAGACCCCCAGGTTGCCCGGATACACCAGCGTGCGCCGCGTCGCGGGTGGCGTGTAGGGCCCGTCATAGCCCATGCGGCGCAGCTCAATGCGGCAGAGAAGTTGGTCCAGTGGCGTTGCGCCCCACATGTCCTTGCCAGTCAGAGCGGCTGGCATGAAGCTCAGCGACGAATGGGGTTGTGTCGGCGCGGCGAACTCACCGGGCACCGTGCTGGCCGGGGCCGGCAACTCGCGCACCGGCAGAATCGGCTGGCCGCTGCGACGGTCCAGCACATACAGGTCGCCCTGTTTGGTGGGCAGGACCAGTGCGGGCACCCGCTTGCCGTCAATCGTCAAGTCAATCAATGACGGCTGCGACGGCACGTCACGGTCCCAGAGGTCGTGGTGCACTGTCTGGAACAGCCAGCGCAGTTTTCCACTCGCCACGTCGAGTGCGATGAGGGCACTGGAGAAACGTTCGACCTGCGGACTACGGCCCGCACCCAGTTGGTCGGGCGAGCGGTTGCCCAGCCCGATATAGACCAGCCCGAGCTGCGCATCGACGCTGGACGGTGCCCAGTTGTTCGGCGCACCAGCGGTATAGGTCTGGCCCGGGAGCAGTGGCGCGGTAGCATCCGGACGGCCTGGATCGAAGTTCCATACCAACTTCCCGCTGCGCGCATCGAACGCCCGGATCACGCCGGACGGGTTGAGCACCGACGCGTTGTCGTTGATTGCACCACCGACAATCACCACACCGTCCGCCACCACGGGTGGCGAGGTCTGCATGTAGGAACCCGCACGAAGGTTCGGCATACCCGTGTTGAGGTCGACCACGCCTTGTTCACCAAACTCGAGACAGGGCTTGCCGGTCAGCGCGTCCAGCGCAAACAGACGCGCGTCGATGGTGGGCAAGAAGATGCGACGGGTACAAGTTGGCGGCTGAACTGCGTCCGGCGCGCTGGCAGGCGCTTGCGATGTCCCGGCGGAGCTATCGAAATAGGCCAGGCCGCGGCAGGTCAGATGCTGGCTGCTGTGGCCCACGTCAATCTGCGGATCGAAGCGCCAGCGCACCTGCCCGGTGGCGGCGTCCAGCGCAATGGCGTGTTGCCGCACACTGCACAAGTACAGCAGATCGCCAATCTTCAACGGCGTGACCTCGAAAGTGCGTTCAACCGGATCACTCGGGCGCGGCGTCTCGCCAGTGTGAAAGGCCCACGCGAGATCCAATCGGCTTACCGTGGCAGGTGTGATGTCCGCCAGCGACGAGTAGCGCTGGCCAAGGCCAGTTCCGCCATAGGCCGGCCAGTCATCGCCCGCAGCGTCAGGGGCATCCGCGCGACCTTGCGCTGCAGCCGCCGCGGCAGCTGAATCGGGCAGGCTGCCCGCTACATCGAAGGGGTCGCGCGTAATCGAAATAGCCGCGATGGCGACCATGCTGAGCATGGTGGCTGCCAACCAGCCGCGCGGGCCGCGCCATGAAGAGGACGGTGAGACCGGCACTGCCTGCAGCGTCCGGTCGATCCATGGGCTCAACAGCCATAAGCCGACGACGGCGAGCAGCGCGCCCCTGGGAATCAGCGCCCAGCGATCGAACCCCACCTCCCATAGTGACCAGACTGCCATCGCCGCCAGCAGTGCCGCATACACAGCCAATGCGCTGCGGCGGCGGCGAACCAGCAAGATCCCGCACGCCACCAAGGCGATGCCCGCGACGCCATACGCCCAGCTGCCGCCAAGCGTGGCAAGCCAGGTCCCCCCAGCAACGAGGACGGTGCCGAGAAGGATGAGAATCGATGCGGTGATAACTGTCAGTACCATTTGCCGTTGTTCCTTATTGGGCGGGTCTGAGGAGCCATGAACAAGGCGCGGCTGACATCACAGCTGTCACTGCCCGACCGACACACCGCAAGGCAGGATCTCGCGTTGACGCTGGGGTCAATGGCGCCTGCGGTGTGAATGGGTTCTAGGCCGCAATCCACTTCTCGGCATCGGCGCGCTGCGCATTCGAAAAAATCTGACCCGAAGCACTGACGCCCACTACATGATCAGGAAGATTGCTTAGTAACGTCATCATGCTGCGTCTCCTTGAATAACGAGCGCGAGTCACCAAGCCAAACAAGCAGACGGCCCTTACTGAGTAATGCCAACCAACAGTATCCGAACGGTCGGCATGCGCAGGGCATCCTTCGCTACCTACAGCAAAAGCCTGCCCGCGCTACCTGCTCGAGTCTGTTCGCTGGCGCACAGAGAGCGTGGAGGATGCTCGGATTTGTTCAGCCGGTTGCCGAACAGAACCCGAATTTGTATGCCGGTTTTGCCTTGCCGCAACCGCAGTGTGTGCGCCAACGAACAGACGTCAGCCCCTGCCGGCCAGCACATTGGTTGCATCGCCAACTCATCGCGTACATCAGCGCCGGCGGCTGTCACCTCGCCCCGCTGACGTCCCTGCCACCCACGATTCACCCACGCATCCTGTTGATGCGCAGTGGTCGCCATCCCGAAAGGAAGACTCCCCATGTTGCACAGCCAGAAAGACATCGAGAAGTGCGTTATCAGCGCCGCCGACGGCGACATTGGCCAAGTTAAGGATATCTACTTCGACGATCACGCCTGGGCGACCCGCTACCTCATCGTCGACACAGGGCGTTGGTTGGCAGAACGCAAAGTGCTGATCTCGCCCATTGCCATCAACCGCCTCGAGTGGGAGGCGAACAAGCTTCACGTCGCGATCACCCAGGAGCAAGTCAAACACAGCCCCATCATCGACACCGACAAGCCCGTGTCCCGGCAGCATGAGGTGCAGTACATGGGCTACTACGGCTATCCCAATTACTGGGGCGGCACCGGGATGTGGGGCAACGGCATGCTGCCGATGGGCTTGTACCCCGGCTCCGCTGTGCTGCCCGGTGGCAACGTAGCGCTGGAACAAAGCAACGAACAAAGCGCAATGGCCGACCAGGCGAACCATCGTGACGACGATCCGCACCTACGCAGTTGCCAGGCGGTCATCGGTTACCACATCCACGCCAGCGATGGCGAAGTGGGCCATGTTGATGGGTTTCTGATTGATGATGAAAGCTGGGCCATCCGCTACCTAGTGATCAATACCAGCAACTGGTGGGTCGGGCACAAGGTGCTCATCGCGCCGGAGCAGGTCAGTGGCGTGCATTGGCCCGACAGAACAGTGACCGTGGACCTGAGCCGTGAGGCAGTGAAGGCCGCCCCCGCCTACGACCCAGCAATCGAGCTAGACCGCTAACGCGAGAAGCACCACGGTTGCCCGGCGACGAAAAAGGACATCACATGAAAATCGACGCCACTGCATACAAACTCCGCGAAGGCGATACGGTCGACCTCGGCCTTTGGCCTACCAACGTCAAACCGCTGTGCAAGTCGAAGAAGAAGTACCACAAAGTGCTGCAAGGCCACGTTGATCGCTTAAGCGACCAGCAACGCATGCTCTACGCGTCTAACCGCCATTCCTTATTACTGGTGTTTCAGGCGATGGATACCGCGGGCAAGGACGGCGCCATCCGTCACGTGATGTCGGGTATCAACCCGCAAGGCTGCCAGGTGTTCAGCTTTCAGCACCCGAGTGCGCGCGAACTCAAACACGACTTCCTCTGGCGCACCACCCGCGACCTGCCTGAACGAGGGCGCATCGGCATCTTCAACCGCTCGTATTACGAAGAGGTGCTGATCGTGCGCGTGCACAAAAGCCTGCTGCACAGCGAGCACCTGCCCGACCCTACGCCCGACGAATCGGTGTGGCACGGCCGTTACCGCTCAATCGTTGACCTGGAAAGGCACTTGCACGCCAACGGCACGCGCATCATCAAGGTGTTCCTGCACGTGTCGAAAGAGGAGCAGCGCAAGCGCCTGCTGGCGCGCATCGATGAGCCCGACAAGAACTGGAAGTTCAGCGC
>TARA_R110000868_G_scaffold20217_15_pt1 | contig 26527 bp, 26 predicted proteins | sample TARA_R110000868 | Tara Oceans TARA_R110000868 (sample SAMEA4397489) | marine metagenome | biome: Polar Biome; feature: [SRF] surface water layer (ENVO:00010504); material: water (ENVO:00002006), including particulate matter (ENVO:01000060) such as... | depth 5 m | reverse complement strand
TGTGCGGGCGATCAGCATTTTCATGATTTCGTTGGTGCCGCCGTAAATCTTCTGAATGCGGGCGTCCTGATACATCTGGCCAATCGGGTATTCGAGCATGTAGCCATAACCGCCGAAGAACTGGAGGCAGGTATCAACGATCTCGCATTGCTTCTGAGTGGTCCACCATTTCGCCATGGCGGCTGTCGTTGCGTCGAGTTTGCCGTCAAGCAGCTTCATGGCGCAATCATCTGTAAAGACGCGGGCGATGGCAGCTTCGGTTTTACACTCGGCCAGTTTGAACTGCGTGTTCTGGAAATCGAGGATCGACTTGCCGAAGGCCTTGCGGTCCTTGGTATAGGCCGCTGTCAGTTCCACCGCGCGCTCCATCGCAACGCAGGCCTGAACGGCGATGATGAGGCGCTCCTGCGGAAGTTGCTGCATGAGCTGGAAGAAACCTTTGCCTTCCTCGGTGCCGAGAAGATTGCTGGTGGGCACTTTCACATCATCAAAGAAAAGTTCCGATGTGTCCTGCGCATGCATGCCGACCTTGTTAAGATTTCGGCCACGGCGGAAGCCTTCGACTTCTTCTGTTTCGACCATGACAAGCGACGTGCCCTTGGCACCGCCTGCGGGATCGGTTTTGGCGACAACGCAAATGAGTGTTGATTGCTGGCCGTTGGTGATGAAAGTCTTCTGGCCGTTGATCACATATTGATTGCCGACCTTCTTTGCGGTCGTCTTGACGCCCTGCAAGTCAGAGCCGGTGCCGGGCTCAGTCATGGCAATCGCGCCGACCATTTCGCCGGACGCCATTTTCGGCAGCCATTTCTTCTTCTGTTCTTCGGTACCGTAGGACTGAACGTAATGCGCGACGATGCCTGAATGAACGGAATTGCCGAAGCCCACAACGCCAGCGCGCGCCTGCTCCTGCGTGATGACCATTTCATGGGCGAATGAACCGCCACCGCCGCCGTATTCTTCCGAAATCGACGCGCAGAGAAGCCCCGCCTCGCCCGCCTTGTTCCAGGCATCGCGATCCACATGACCCTGCTCGTTCCAGCGGTCGTTGTGAGGCACGAATTCCTTTTGATAGAATTTGGCCACTGCGTCCTGCAGGATCTCCAGCTCTTCGTTCAGCCACGGCGATTTGTAGCCAGCAATCATCGACATTCAACGTCTCCAGTCAGATGCCGCCCTCATTGATTTCGGGGCAGCGTTTTTGTCAGATCAGAAATCAGAATTCGTCGGTGGTGAAATCCATCAATGGAGCAGCACCGACGCGCACGCGGGCCAGATGTGTCGCCGTTTCAGGAACGACACGATCCATGTAATAGCGTGCGGTTTTGAGTTTTGTTTCGTAATAGGCCTTGTCGCCTTTGCCCGCGGCGAGTTGCGCAAGCGCGGCTTTTGCCATCAGCACCCACATATAGGCAACGGCAGTGACGCCGAAGAGCTGCATGTAATCGGACGAGCCCGCACCTGCGTTGTCTGGATTTTGCAGCGCGTTTTCCATGAACCACATAGTGGCGGCTTCAAGGTCCTTGCGCGCGGCAATAAGAGCGTCTGTATATTTGGCGAGTTTTTCGTCTTTGTTGTTAGCAACAAAATCGTCGATCAATTTAAAGAAAGCGAAAACGCCCCGACCCCCGTTGGCGGCGAGCTTGCGACCGACGAGGTCGAGCGCCTGCACGCCATTGGCGCCCTCATAGATCATGGCGATGCGGGCATCGCGCACGAACTGGCCCATGCCCTGTTCGTCGATGTAGCCGTGGCCGCCGAAAACCTGCTGCGCTTCAACGGCATTGGCGAAACCGCGATCTGTGAGGTAGCCCTTCACGACAGGCGTCAGCAACGCCATCATGTCTTCGCCCGTTTCACGCACGGCGGCATCATCGGACGCATGTGAGAGATCGCCGTGCAACGCCGTCCAGACGAGAAGCGCACGCGCACCTTCGTTGAAGGATTTGGCGTTGAGCAACATGCGACGGATGTCGGGATGGACGAGCAGCGGATCAGCAGGCTTGTCTGCTTCCTTGGGGCCCGTTAAAGAGCGACCCTGCAAACGGTCTTTGGCATAGGCGATGGCGTTTTGCAGCGCGACTTCTGATTGCGACAGGCCTTGCAGGCCAACGCCCAAGCGCGCTTCGTTCATCATCGTGAACATGGCACGCATGCCTTTTTCGCGTTCACCGACCATCCAGCCGAGAGCTTCGTCGTAGTTGAGGACGGCGGTCGCATTGCCGTGAATGCCCATTTTGTGTTCGAGCGCACCGCAGGAAACGCCGTTGCGCGCACCGAGGCTGCCGTCTTCCTTGACGAGAAATTTCGGCACGATGAAGAGCGAGATGCCTTTGATGCCGGGCGTGTCGCCTTCGATGCGGGCGAGCACCAGATGGAGGATATTGTCGGCCATGTCGTGTTCGCCGGCCGAGATGAAAATCTTGGTGCCAGTGATCTTGTATGAACCATCGCCCTGCTCGACCGCCTTTGTGCGGATGAGGCCAAGGTCGGTGCCGCATTGCGGTTCGGTGAGGTTCATTGTGCCGGTCCATTCACCGGTCACGAGCTTGGGCAGATATTTGTCTTTCAGATCATCCGAGCCGTGATGGATGAGTGCAGAATAAGCACCGTGGCTCAGGCCCGGATACATGCCGAAGGCCATATTGGCGGACGACACCATCTCGTTGAACAAAACACCGAGCGTGTTCGGGAGGCCCTGTCCGCCATAAGCCGGATCGGCGACCAGCGAAGGCCAGCCGCCGTCCACGAGTGTTTGATAAGCTTCCTTGAAACCGGGGGGTGTTGTCACCACACCGTTTTCAAGTTTGCAGCCCACCTGATCGCCAACCATGTTGAGAGGCTGCAGGACTTCTTCCGCCAGCTTTGCCGCTTCTTCAAAGATTTGATCGACCAGATCCATCGGCGCATCGGCAAAGCCTTTCAGCTTTGCGTATTGGGCCAAGTTGAACGTGTCGTTCAGCAGGAAACGGTATTCCTGTAGGGGGGCTTTGTAGCTGGGCATGGACTGTCCTGCGGTTCGGGTTTTCCTCAGGCTGTCGCGTGGGTCCTTGCGGCCTGAAGTGTCTCACTCACCTTAGCAGCCATCGGCTTCTGGCGCTTGCGCGCATCGGCAGTTGATTTGACAAGTTTGCTTTCCGCAATCTGGCCTTCAAGTTGCTTTTCCAGATTTGCGCAGCTTTCCTTCAGGGTTTCGATCTGAAGTTCGATTTCGTTGCGCTGCTGCTCAAGGCTCTCGATGCGGCGGCGGAACTTATCGATGGCGACGCGGTTCTGTGTTTCGCAACCGTCGGAAAGATCATAGAGGCTCAAGATTTCCTTGATCTCTGACAAGGCGAGGCCGACGTTTTTGCCGCGCACAATGAGGATCAGGCGGGCACGGTCGCGGGGATGATAGATGCGCGTCTGGCCCTGACGTTCGGGTTTCAGCAGCGACTTGTCTTCGTAGAAGCGGATCGCGCGGGTGGTGAGGCCAAATTCTTCAGCCAATTGCGTGATCGAATACGTAATGGGCTTGCCGTTGACGTGCGTCGCCTCAACAGATGCTTCACGTGACGGCAGGGTATTTGACTGTTGGTCCATAACTTTCTGTCTCCCTTTAAGTTCGCTGGACTTCGGTCTATTTTTATCCGGGAGCACTCGCGCTCCCCGCGTCCGACGGTCCGGTCGTTTTGTGAATTACGGTTTTCTGTGATTTTTTCGTTGGCGCACGCTATTTGACGTTGACGTAAACGTCAATAGGCTCACGCGTGCCAGTTGCAGTTTGCTCGCTGACGGGGTCTCATGGGCCGTGCCGGAGAATAAAAGAGAGAAAAATCATGGGCTTACGTAAGAATCTGGGTCGGGTTGCAGGATTTGTGGTGCTGGCATTCTCGATTGCCGCATGTGCGGGCGGCCCCTCCAGACCGGCGACACCCGACCGCGTCAGCCTGTCGAGCCTGCCCAAAGCGGCAAGCGCCAATGCTATGGGTGACGACGCTTTCAGCCGGGCGACGTTTGATGCGATCAACGCAGACCGTGTGGCCCAGGGCATTCCGCCGCTCAGCCCGGACACTCAGCTGCAACATGCCGCCGCCGTTCACAGCGCGGACATGGCGGCGCGCAAATTCATCGGCCACTACAACCCCGACCGACAGGGACCGAACGAGCGCGTGCTTGCGGTATGGCCGGAATTCAAAGGCAGCCTGGCTGAGAACATTGCCGCGCTGACCGGACCGCTGGCGAAAAAAGAAGGCACAAGCCCTGAGGAATTGGCCACTGCGCTGCTCAGGCAATGGCGTGCGAGCCCGCAACACCGCAAAAACATCCGCACGACTTCCTTCACTATCGGTGGCGTCGGCATCGCGCGTGACGGTGACACGGTCTATGTGACGACGCTTTTTGCGACGCCGTAACGGACCCGAATCGATTTAACGAAAATCACTGATTCTCAACACTCATTAACGCCGTATTTACCCTCATTGGTGTTTCATCATGGGGCAATTCCGGTCAAAGGTTTCGCTGATATGAATTTATCGGGGCTCTGCCCTGTCAATTGTCTGTCGCAAACCGCTGATCTGAGAATAGGACGCCTCGCGCTCTCTTAAAAAGATGTGTTGTGGCCTATACTTATCGAAACGGTTAACAGGCAGTGATTCGTATGAGACCGGGTGTTCCATGGAGCGTCAAAGGCATTGAGCCGGAAGCGCGCGAAGCTGCAAAGCAAGCCGCGCGGCGTGCAGGCGTGACGCTTGGTGCGTGGCTCAATCAAGTGATCATGGACGGAGGCACCGACGAAGTCGGCATGCCGGACGCGGACGTGTCTTATGCCACCGGACGCGACACCATGAACCTTTCACAGAACGCCGCCGCTCCGCAGCCGCAGATGAACACACAAGCTCCGCAGGCTGAACGTGTCGCCGTTGACCTCGCGCCTGTCGCTGAGGCGGTTCGCGATATTGTTGCCCGTGTTGAGCAGAGCGAGAAACGCACGCTTGATCTGGCGCGCCGTATGGAACAATCGGTCGGACTACTTGCCGAGCGGCTCGACACCTCCGAACGCCACATGGATGACGTCATGCCCGATCCCCACGCTTACGATCCGCTTGAACGCAAGATTCAGCAGCTATCCGAGCGTCTTGAACAGGCCGAACGAGGTCGCGGCGGATTGGGCCGCAAGGGCTTGGACGAAAACAAGACACAGTTGATGGCGCTGGAAAAAGCCGTCAATGCCGTTGTCGATCATCTTGAAACGGCTGAACGCCGCACGGATGAATCGCTTGCCGATATCCGCCGTACATTGGGTGAAATTGCTGGTCGGGTGGACGAACACGAGGAAGAAGAAGCGCGCGAGGAAGCAGAAGCCCGCGCCCGCGCCGCTGAAACCCACATGCAAACTCTCGCGCAGCGTTTGGAAAAGATGGAACAATCCGTTTCCAATGTCGGCGGCGAGGCCGTTGACGCTGCCCTGCGCGCCATCGCTGAAAAAGACGATGCGGCGCGCCACAAAGCGACCATCGACAACTTACAGAACCATCTTCACGACATCACCCAGCGTCTGGAGCGGGCCGAAAAGCGCACCGACGAAACGCTGAAGACATTTGAACTGACAGTGACCGGCATCGCCCGCCGCCTTGAAGACATCGACGCGACGCGCGACGAGCAACTGGCGCAGAATGTTGACCATCGTCTTGAAGAAATGGCCGCTCGGCTGCACCAGAGCGAAGAAATGTCGCTGCAGGCTGCGCAGACCATCGAACGTGCCATCGCCGGCATGTCGGACAGTCTGAGCCTTACTGAAAACCGCTCGCGCGACACGATCGACAATCTCAATGTCATGCTGGAACGCATGACCGACCGGTTGGGCCGCATTGAACGCGAAACCAAGGCGACGCGTTCGTCGATCACACAGACTGTTGCAGCATCTGCCGGATTGTCACCGCAGATCCCCGTTGGCGGCTTGCAAAGTGGCATGATGGGCGGAGCAGGATTTGTACCGGGGGGTCAGGCTTTCCCGATCCCGAATTTTGATGCGCCATCGCTCGGCGGATATGAGCCGATGACCGAGTTGCGTTCACCGGAACCGGTTGACGTGCGCGACCATGAAACGCGTGCACCACTGGCGCGTGACGCCCACGGTCGCGATGCTGACACCTTAGCGCCGCGCGCCTCGTCCGATTTCGACGATGACCTGCCGCCGCCGCCACCGTTTGCGCCGGATACTGAAAGAGACCATGGCCGCATTGAGCCGCGTCTGGATGCACGCAACTCTGACGAAGACGATACGCTGGAGCTTGATGAGCCCACGACATCTGCTGCTGACGAGCCTGCGCGCGTTGCCAATGATTTCATGGCCGCTGCCCGCCGCGCCGCACAGGCTGCCGCCATCAACGGCCGCAACGGGCCACAACCGCTGACAGGCCCCAACGGCTACAGCGATCAATCACCGCGCTATGCGGCACTGAACCAGACCGAGAGCCCAGTAAAGAAAATTCTTTACGCAGCACTTGCCGCTGTGGTTGTCGCCGCCATTGCCCTTGGCGCCTTCCGCATGTTGAGCGAAGAGCCTGTCATTGTCGCGACGACAGCGCCTGTGCTGACGAGCGAAGAACAAAAAGCCGCCGCCCTTGCGCCTGCCGACATGGGCGCGAATACAGAAACAACAATGACGGTGCCCGCCACCGTTCCCTCCGGCCCCTCGCATAGCGATGCGACGGCGGAGCCGGAAACCGCACTTTCTCATCCGGAGGCCACACCGGAGGACGCCGGGGCGCAGTCATCTGCCGCTTCGGCGTCCGCCACGTCGTCTGCCGTTGTGCCTGTGGCAAAGCCCAAGCCTGCCAAGCCAGCCAATGTTGTGACCGAAGGTCCGCCGGTGAAAGCCGGTCCCTCTGTGACACCTGCGCCTGCCAAACCGGTTGATACGGCCCCGCTCGATAATGATGTGCCGGCCGCCGAACGTGCGTTGCGCTCCGCCGCCGTCGCAGGCAATCCGGCCGCGCAATATGAAGTCGGTCAGCGCTACGCCAATGGCGAGAACGTGCCGCAGGACCTTGCGCAGGCTGCCTATTGGTATGGTCAGGCTGCAGATCAGGGTCTGGCCATTGCGCAATACCGTCTCGCAGCGCTTTACGAAAAAGGGCGTGGCGTCGCACAGGACAACGCCAAAGCGCGCGGACTTTACGAAAAAGCTGCAACGCAGGGCAATGTCAAAGCTATGCACAATCTAGCGGTCATCTACGCCGAAGGCCGCGGCACACGACAGGACTTCACCTCCGCTGCGCGCTGGTTCAACGCCGCCGCCGATTATGGCCTCGGTGACAGCCAGTATAATCTCGCGATCCTGCAGGAGCGCGGGCTTGGTGTGACCCAGGACCTTGAACTTGCCTATAAGTGGCTCGCGATTGCTGCCAAGGGCGGCGACAAGGGCGCTGCACAGAAGCTCGAAGAAGTGGGCGGCAAGCTTGATCCGGTCAAACTTGCCCGTGCCAAAGTCGCTGTTGAAACATGGTCGCCGAAACGCCCAGACCCCGCCGCCAACGGCGATCTGAGCGGCATGGGCAGTTGGGCAAGCGCCATGAACGGCGACATGACAGCGAGCATTGCTCCGGCTGCTGCGACGAATGAAGTCGGGCGGGCACAAGCGATGCTGATGAAGCTCGGCTATGAGCCCGGTTCGTCAGATGGGTTGATGGGGCCGCGCACACGCGACGCCATCGCCGCCTATCAGCGTTCCGCCGGACTAGAAGCCACAGGCAGCGTCAACGCTGCCCTGCTGATGTCGCTCGAAATAGCAACGCGCTGAGGCGCAGTTTTCCGCATTTCCCTTTTATGAGGCGCGAACCGGGGCTACGCTTGCGCCTGTTCCCTGCCGCCTTCCTTTTCCCAAGGACGAAAAAAATCGGGCAGTTCATGCCCCTGGAGTCCTGACGCGTCATGCAGATATATCTGCCCATAGCTGAAATGCCGGTCAATGTTCTGGTGATCCTGGCGATGGGGCTTGCTGTGGGGTTTCTGTCCGGCATGTTCGGTGTAGGCGGCGGCTTTCTGATGACGCCGCTGCTGATTTTCCTCGGCATCCCACCCGCCGTCGCAGTGGGCACGCAGTCGACACAGGTCGTCGCCTCTTCCGTCACCGGCGCCCTGGCCCATTGGCGCAACGCGTCCATTGATTTCAAGATGGGGGGCGTGATGCTCGCGGGTGGTGTCTTTGGCTCCTTCACCGGCATCGCCATATTCCGCCTGCTGACCAAGATCGGCCAGGTCGATCTGATGATCTCGATTGTCTATGTCGTTTTCCTGAGCATCATCGGTGCGATGATGCTGACGGAAAGTCTGCGCGCCATATTGGCGGCGCGGCGCGGGGCGCCTTTGTCGGGCAACCGCGGCGGACAACACATCTGGATCCATGGCCTGCCCTTCAAAATGCGCTTCCGCCGGTCGAAGCTTTACATCAGCATTATCCCTCCGGTGATGATCGGTTTTTTCGTCGGCATGTTGTCGGCCATCATGGGCGTCGGCGGCGGCTTCATCATGGTACCCGCCATGATCTATCTGTTGCGTATGCCAACATCTGTGGTCATCGGCACATCGCTCTTTCAGATCGTATTCGTGAGTGCGCTCACGGGCGTCATGCATTCGGTTGAGAACCAAGCGGTTGATGCCATGCTCGGGTTGCTGCTTGTTGCAGGCGGTGTCATCGGCGCCCAATACGGGGTGCGGGCGGCGGCGAAACTGCAAGGCGAACAATTGCGTGCCATGCTCGCGATCATCGTATTGCTGATGGGCCTACGTCTCGGCTGGGACCTTGTGACCCCGCCGCTTGATCTTTATTCGATTACCGATGCGATACCCCACTCATGAGGAAGCTTCCCCTCATAGTCACGGCAGCACTCATCGCCCTCACTGCCACACCGCTCGGTGCTGCCCAACTTGTGACAGACCTTTCCGAGCATCAGGTACGGATCCGCTCAAATTTCACAGGCACGCAGATCCTGCTGTTCGGTGCCGTTGAAGTGAACACCGCCAACGAACGCTCGCTTGACCGCGACGTTGTCGTCGTGGTGACAGGTCCGGCGCGCGCGGTCACCGTGCGGCGCAAGGACAGGATCGGCGGCATTTGGATCAACAGCGAATCCATCACTTTCCCCAATGTGCCGGGCTATTATGCCGTTGCCAGCAGCAGGCCGCTCGAAGTCACAGCCGACACACCCGTTCTGCAGCGCGAACAGATCGGCATCGACAATGTGAATTTCGGTGCGCCACTGGTGCAAGGCATAGATGGCAGCCGCCATATCCTGAGCGCGGAAGACGAAAAGAATTTTATTAAGGCGCTCGTTCGCAACAAACGCCGCGAGAAGCTCTATACGAGTGATCCCGGCGGCATCATCTTTCTCGGACAGACGCTGTTTCGCGCGACCGTTGAAATTCCGGCCAATGTGCCGGTGGGACTTTATACCGCCACGGTGTTTCTGATGGCCGACGGGCAGGTGGTCGATGCCATTTCGTCGCCACTCTATATCGACAAAAGTGGACTGGAGCGCTTCCTCTATCGCTTCGCGCATAATGACGCATTGCTATACGGGCTCATTGCGGTGTTTGGTGCTGCCCTGGCCGGTTGGCTCGGCTCTGCGGTGCTTCGCCAACGGTGATTTCTGCTAGTGTACCCGCGCGTTTAATCAGAGATGAAATGTGCCATGTCGAAAGAACGTGTTGAAAGCCTCAATGCCTTTGCGCGCAACAAGCACCCGGGTTCCGTCGGGATCGAGCTTGAGATTTGCGAATCCGATCTTGTCACGGGCCGCATGACAGTCAGCGAGCATGTGATCGCGGGCACAGGGTTTCTCTGGGCGCCGGTCGTCATCACACTCGCGGATTGGCTTTGCGCAGCAGGCATGTCGCCCAATTTGCCGGAAGGTGCGAGCTTCACCACAGTGGAACTCAAGACGAATTTTCTGGGCAGTGCACGCGAAGGCGAGGTTGTGTCGGGTCGTGCAACACCCGCTCATCGTGGCAAGAGCACCCATGTCTGGGATGTAGAAGTGCGCAACGAAAACACCAACCGCGTCATCGCACTCTTTCGTTGCACGCAAATGATCCTCTATCCCAAAACGTAGTTTCGGGACCATTCCGGCGAAAGCACATCATGTCTTCTTTTGATATTTCATATGCGGCAGCGGCGGCGGGTGGATTGCTGAGCTTCCTGTCGCCATGCGTGCTGCCACTGGTGCCGGCCTATCTTTGCTTTATTGCGGGCACATCCTTTGAAGAGCTGACACGCGAAGACGCAAAGGGCGAAGCGCTAGGGTCAGAAGGCCTCACGCGGCGGGTAGCACTCGGTGCCGTCGGCTTTGTCTTGGGATTCAGTACAATCTTTGTAGCGTTGGGGGCCGGTGCGTCGGCAATCAATCCGCTGATCCTCGGCAATAAGGACATTCTCGGTCGTATCGCAGGCGTCATCATCATCATTTTCGGTCTGCACTATATGGGCGTCTTGCGCATCGGGTTTCTCAATCGCGAGGCGCGGTTCAGGCCGGACCATTTCGGTGACGTGTCGCAAAATCTCTGGCTGCAATTCCTGAGCCCCTATGTGCTGGGTCTTGCCTTTGCCTTTGGCTGGACACCCTGCATCGGGCCGATCCTTGCCACTATTCTCGCGGTGGCCGCGGCACAGGAGAGCCTCACGTCAGGTGTATTACTGCTTGCGACCTATTCGCTCGGCCTCGGCATTCCCTTTTTGGCGGCGGCCTTTGCAGTGCGCGGGTTTCTCACTTTTGCCAAGCGTATCCGCCGTCATATGGGTAAAATCGAGATGGCTGCGGGGCTCTTGCTCGCAGGAACCGGATTGCTGATGGCTCTCGGATCATTTGAAATCATTGCCATAACGCTGCTCAATGTGTTTCCTTTTCTGGCGACACTCGGCTGAACTGGCCGCATGAGGAAATATTGTGACCGTGAGTAACGATACGAGCATTGCAACACCTGACATCGCACCCGTCGTTCCGGACGAGGCAATCACCCCGCGCTCGCCGCGCTCTGTGCTGATTGCTGGCTATGCTGTGCTGGTGCCACTCGTCGCTATGGCCATGGTTGTCGTCACGACTTATCCGGCAAACGGCACTGATGCGGTGCTCAAGGTCGAGATTACCTATGCCGCCGCGCTGTTGTCGTTCCTCGGTGGTATCCGCTGGGGCATCGCGCTGATGGCGGGCGCGGCGCATTTGCAATGGCGACCGCTCGCATTCATTACCGCCGCGCTGCCGCTCGCTTGGGCAATCCTCTTCCTGTCACCGCCGCTGGCGCTTGGTGCCCTCATGGCTGGGTATCTGCTCATCGCCTTTGGCGAGCGACTGGGCGACGACAATCCCGTTCCGCACTGGTATCGCGCATTGTTTTTGCCCTTCACGGTGATGATCGAGATCGCGCTTGGCCTGTCACTCATCACCATATTGAGCCTTTAGTTCAATCGCCTTCGAGGCGACGAGCCGCCACTGGCACCACGGTGTGTGCACCGAGCATCCATGCGTGAAATCCGCCTGCGGGAAGTAAGCCGGCATAGGCCTCATCCAACACATTGAGACCACCCGCATAGGCCCCGAAGGCCGGGAGAATGGCGCGGGTGCCATCCGACGCCACGCAGCGCCGCCGCAATCGCCGCCCGCGCACGCGCACGGCGGCGATGGGATGCAGATGGCCTGCAAGTTCACCCGTTGCGGGGGCTGCTTGCGGCTCGTGGCGTAGGATGAGCGGTCCGATGTTCAATTCCTCAAATACGTCGCCGCCAAAACGGCGTGGTGGCGCGGGATCGTGATTGCCGGTGATCCATGTCCATTGTGTCTTCTGCGTCAGGGATTCGAGCGCCCTCGCATCTGCCTCATCCATCCGCGTCTCTGCCGCGCGATCATGGAAACTGTCACCGAGCGCCACAAGGCGTTGTGGCTTCCATCGCGCGACCAACGCCGACAGCCGCCCAATCGTTGCCCGCGTGTCATAAGGCGGCAGCGTGATGCCGCGCGCGGCAAAGGAAGACCCCTTCTCGAAGTGCAAGTCGGCGACAATGAGCATGGATTCACGCTCCCACCACAAGGCGCCTTCCGGCAGCACCGTGAGCATAGCGCCCGCGACGCGCAATTGCGGCGACGCCGTCAGGCGCTCTTCGCGCGGCTGGAGGGATGATTCAAACAAGTCGTGTGGCCTCTTCAATCAGACTATCTGCCGCTTCACTCAGCAGAAATTCATTGGTGTCACCGCCCACCGCTTCCTTGCCGATGTCGAGCAGCACTGGCACGGCAAGCGGCGACACGCGGTCGAGCCGCTTCAGCGTGATGCGGTGTTTGACACGCTTCAACATATCGCCGAGGCGGGCCACATCAAGGAGGCCGGTGGCCGCATCGGCCATTGTCGCTTGCAGCAGGATGTGATCGGGCTCGTGTTCGCGCAATACATTGTAGATGAGATCCGACGAAAACGTCACCTGACGGCCGGTCTTTTCTTGCCCGGGATAACGCCGTTCGATGAGGCCAGAAATGATCGCGCAATCGCGGAAAGTGCGTTTCAAAAGGCTCGATTCAGCGAGCCAAGCGTCGAGATCGTCGCCCAGCATGTCTTCACCGAAAAGGTCGGAGAGATAAATCTCGCGCCGCTCGGCCATGAGCCCAACATCACGCAAGCACCAAATGGCCAGCGCATATTCAGACGCAATGAAGCCCATCGGCCGCACTCCTGCGCGATCCAACCGCCGCGTCAGCAACATGCCCAGCGTCTGATGCGCAAGGCGACCCTCGAATGGATAGCAAACAAGATAGAACTTATCGCCACGCGGAAATGTTTCGACCAGCAATTCCCCCGCGCGCGGAAGGACTGAGCGCCATTCCTGCATGCGGAGCCATGCCGAGACCTGATCGGGGAGATGCGACCAAAGAGAATTGTCGGCCAGCATTTTGCGGACGCGCTCAGCAAGGTAAGTCGAGAGCGGAAACTTACCGCCGTAGTATGACGGGATCATCGGGTCGCCCGATTCCGCGCGCGAGCAATAGGCTTCGGTTTCGACAAGGCTTTCAAACCGCAGCAGGTGACCCGCAAACAAGAACGTGTCGCCCGGCGTGAGCTGATCGACAAAATATTCTTCAATTTCGCCGAGCATGCGCCCGCCATAACTCGCACGCGGCCGCCTGCCCGCCTTCACCATGCGCACTTTGACCATCGCGGCTTCGACGATCGTGCCGACATTCATCCGGTATTGCTGGATGACACGCGGCGAGGCTGGTCGCAGGCGCATGTCGCCGGTCATCGCAGACATCGGACGCAGGCGTGCGTAACGATCATATGATTTGAGCGCATAGCCGCCTGTGGAAACAAAATCGACAATGCGATCAAAAGTTTCGCGCGGCAAATGGCGATAGGGCGCGGCGGCACGGACTTCGTCGAAAAGCGCATCTGGCAATATGGGTTCGCTGCATGCGCGGCCCAGAACATGCTGGGAGAGCACATCGAGCGCGCCTGCGCGGCGGACTTGCCCGTCCTGCGCACCTTCGGTCGCGGCGGCGCGGGCCGCCTCGCATTCCAGAACTTCAAACCGATTGGCAGGCACGAGGAGTGCCTTACTCGGTTCATCAAGGCGGTGATTGGCGCGTCCTATGCGTTGCGCCAGGCGGCTGGCCCCTTTGGGTGCACCAACGCAGATGACGAGATCGACCTCGCCCCAATCGATACCGAGATCGAGTGTGGATGTGCAGACCACAGCGCGCAAGGTGCCTGCCGACATGGCCGCCTCAACCTTGCGGCGTTGCTCCGCGCTCAATGAACCGTGATGCAGCGCAATCGGCAGACTGTCTTCGTTGAGCCGCCACAATTCCTGAAAGACAAATTCGGCCTGACTGCGCGTGTTGACAAAGACGAGTGTCGTTTTGTGTTTGAGGATCGAGGCATAGACCGCCGGCATGGCGTGACGTGCGGAATGACCTGACCACGGGATTCGCGCGACCTCGCCCCCGTCGTGATCGGGTTCGATCGGCACGAGAATACCGATATCGGGCACTGCACCTTGCGGAGCGACGACGACATCAGCAAGCGTCTCATAGCCATCGCGTTGCGGCATCAGATAGCGGCGTAACTCGTCGGGCTCAGCAACCGTTGCTGACAGGCCGACGCGGCGCATGTTTGGCGCGATTACGGCAAGGCGCGCAAGGCCCAGGGCCAGAAGATCGCCGCGTTTTGAATTGGCAAGCGCGTGCAACTCATCAAGCACGACGCATTCGAGACTGCCGAAAAAGCCAGACGCGTCGGAATAAGACAACAAGAGCGCAAGTTGCTCCGGTGTTGTCATTAGAATATCAGGCGGATCACGACGTTGGCGCAGACGCCGGTTTTGCGGCGTGTCGCCTGTGCGTGTTTCGACACGTATGTCGAGACCCATTTCCGCAATCGGTGTTTCGAGGTTGCGCTTCACGTCTACCGCGAGCGCCTTGAGCGGCGATATGTAGAGCGTATGCAAACCCGCCTTACGCTTTGGGGCTTCGCTCAGGGCGACGAGGCTCGGCAAGAAGCCGGCAAGCGTTTTACCCGCGCCCGTCGGCGCAATCAGCAAGGCGCTGCGATGTGTAAACGCAAGGTCGAGCAAAGCCAATTGATGCGCACGCGGGCTCCAGCCCCGATCAGAGAACCATGTCACAAATGCAGGAGGCAGCGCGCACGCGGACGCTGCTGTGCCAGCTTTTTTGCTGTGTTCGCTCTCTGTGCGGGGGTGCTGTTTGCTCATGGATGGACTATAAACCGTGTGGTGCCGCCTCGTTCCACACAAGGCACTGACCCAGACAAGAATCGCCGGTGCCAGCCCATGTTGCGCCGTGATTGAGGAGCCTGAACAGTGATTTCCGACGAACTGACCAAAAATCTCACAGACAATATGAATGCGCTGGTTCCCCTTTTTGCTGAGCGGGGGCTTAGCCTCGTTTCTGCGTTGCTCATCCTTGTCTTTGGCGTTTGGTTTGCTGGCAAGGCGCGGAAGGTCACTGTCGCGGCGCTCAAACGGCTACCGAATTTCGATATGACGCTGCAGTCCTTTTTCGGCAGCCTGGTGCGTTATGTCATCATCATCTTCACTCTGCTGGCCGTGCTCGCCAAATTCGGCGTCGAAACAACAAGCCTCATCGCGCTGCTTGGCGCTGCCGGCCTCGCTGTCGGCCTCGCCCTGCAAGGCACTCTGTCCAACGTCGCGGCCGGCGTAATGCTGCTCATATTCCGTCCCTTCAAGGCCGGCGATTATGTCGAAGTCGCTGGTGGCGTCGGGGGCACGATTGTTGAGCTGTCACTCTTCACCACGGAACTTGTGACCGTGGATAATTTGCGCATTGTCATGCCCAATGGCGAAATCTGGAGTGCGCCGGTCAAGAATTTCAGCCATCACCCGACGCGGCGTCTCGATATCGTGGTCGGCATTTCCTATAGCGACGACATCGGAAAAGCGATTGAGGCGCTGAAATCCGTAGCGGACGCCGATCCGCGTGTGCTGAACGATCCAGCACCACTCGCCGCCGTCACCAATCTCGGTGCAAGCTCGGTCGATATGTTGCTCCGTGTCTGGATGAAGAATGCAGAATATTGGCCTGTGCGTTTTGACCTCACACGCGCTGTCAAAGAGCGTCTCGACCTTGAAGGCATCACCATTCCCTTCCCGACATCCACGCAATATACTGTCACTCTCGATCAGAAGGCAGACAACCCCGCAAGCGGAGCGTAAACGGCCATGGACAAATATCTCGGCGGTCCAGTTATCCCGACCCTGTTCAAACTGCTGGTGGCATCTGTTGTCGTCGGTATCCTGCTTGCGTTCTTCAACATCCGGCCCGTCGATTTGTGGACCGACTTCCTGAGCACGGTGACACATATCTGGCAGATGGGTTTTGACGCCATCGACTGGTCCGTACGCTACATTTTACTCGGCGCTGTGGTTGTCATTCCGATCTGGCTCGCTTTGCGCCTCTGGTCGTTCCTCACGCAGCGTTCAAACTGACGCAACGCGCCGCTACGTTTTTTCCGACCTGACGAAACAGATGTCCGCGCGACGTGCATTTGCGCACGGCAATGCTATTCTTCCACGCAAAATGAGCGGCAGGGAGGATCAAATGCCAACAATGTTTCGAGACGGATTGCTGAAGGGCAAACGCATTCTGGTTACCGGCGGAGGTACGGGTCTTGGCCGCGAAATGGCGGAAGACTATCTGCGTCTCGGCGCGGAAGTTTACATCTGCGGTCGCCGCAAAAACGTGCTTGATGATACCGCCAAGGAACTCATGGCCAAGCACGGCGGATCGGTGAAAACCCATTCGGTTGATATTCGTGTCGCGGCTGCCGTCGATGATATGATCGGCGCGATTTGGGCCGATGGCGGACCGCTGACGGGCCTCGTCAATAATGCGGCGGGTAATTTCATCAGCCCCACGAAAGACCTCACGCCCAAAGGCTTTGACGCCATTGCAGGTATCGTCTTTCACGGCTCCTTCTATGTGACACATGCCTGCGGGCGACGCTGGATTGAAGACGGCGTTAAAGGCAGCGTGATTTCAATCCTCACGACATGGGTGTGGAACGGTGGGCCCTTCACTGTGCCTTCCGCTATGTCGAAAGCAGGCGTCAACATTATGACGAAATCGCTCGCGGCCGAATGGGGCCAGTATGGCATTCGGCTCAATGCGATTGCACCGGGTCCCTTCCCCACCAAAGGTGCATGGGAGCGTCTGAGCCCCGGTCAGTCCACCGATGGCGACACGTCGCGCGATGGCATTCCGATGGGACGTGTCGGCGAAATGGACGAGCTAAAAAATCTCGCGACCTTCCTCATGTCGGACGGCTGCGACTATCTTACCGGTCAGTGCATCGCGATTGACGGCGCCGGATACAATGCTGGTGGTGGCAATTTCTCACGCCTGTCAAAACTCAGCGAAGAAGAGTGGGACAACATGCGCAAGATGATCCGCTCCGCCAATGACAAAGACAAGGCGCAACGCAGCGTATGATGCGACCAGCGCGAGCCTGTGGCCCGATCAGGGCGCAGGCTCGCTGCCATCCCATAGCATCGCGGTCACTGTCCATGCAGCGAGCACTGCTGCGTCGGGCATCGCACCATTGGTGGCGAGTGCCGCGCTCTGGAATTCATAAATGATGTGGGTATTGCCGGGCTGGGCGCAGAAGACGCGACCGTCTTTCTCGCCACGTCCGACATTACATTCGCTGCCGTCACCGCCAGGCATGGCCTCGGCGAAAGTCGAGCCGATGTGAATACCCTTATCGTCTTTGATGCTTGCATCGAGCACGAGTGCTGTCTCGACGGTTTTGCCATCGCGTGTGGGATAAAGCTCCATCAGGACCTTGTCGCCATCCGACACGCGGATCGTGTGTTCGCCCGGCTGCAAGGCAGCCGACACGGCAGCTTCCACGGTGTATGAATGCAGGAGCTTTGCGACGGCTTCAGCGTCGAAAGGTGTTTCAATCGTGATGGGTCCGACGCTCTTTTCGGTGACGACAAGCTCGACCGGCTTTGAGCAGGCGTAGAGTGTGAGCGCCAGCGCGCCGACGATGGCGGATTTCAAGACACGATTCATTTGGTTGCTCCTGTGCGGATTGCTCCGCGATTATCTCGCACTACATTCTGGCAAGACAATGGCTTAATCCATCGTCACAACCACTTTCCCGACCGCCTGCCGGTTTTGCAGCATATTCATGGCCTCAACCGCGCGCTCCAGAGGAAATGTCGCACAGACATAGGGCGTAATCTTGCCTTCGGCGGCAAGCATGTCGATGGCCTCGATATTGGCGCGACCGGCTTCCGGATCGCGGCGGCCATATTCACCGGCGCGGACGCCGACGACAGAGAAGCCTTTGATGAGCGGCATATTGACAGGCACGGTGGGTATGCGACCACTGGTGAAGCCGATGATGAGCAGTCGTCCGTTCCAAGCGATGCAGCGCACACTCTCGTCGAAGACGTCGCCGCCAACCGGATCATAGATCACGTCTGCGCCACGACCACCGGTGAGCGCCTTCACTTCTTCGCGGAAGCCGCGCGTGACATTCAGCACATGGTCGGCACCGCGTGCTTTCACCACTTTCAACTTTTCATCTGACGCCGATGTCGCAATGACCGTCGCTCCAATGAGCTTGCCGACATCAACTGCCGCCATGCCGACACCACCTGTGCTGCCGTGCACCAGCAGTGTCTCGCCTGCTTTCAGTTGCCCGCGTATGACGAGCGCCACATAGGCCGTGAGATAGGCTGCGGGATAAGCAGCGGCCTTGATGAAGTCCATCCCTTTGGGGATCGGGCGGCAAGCGTCAGCGGAGGCGTTGACTTCTTCGGCAAATCCGCCGATGCGCAATCCCGCTACAACTTCATCACCGACTTTGAGGTGCTTCACATCGCTGCCGAGTGCCAAAACAATGCCTGCGCCTTCCATGCCCGGAGCAAAAGGCAATTCCGGTTTGAACTGATATTTTCCCTGCACCATCAGAATGTCGGGGAAATTGATGGAGCAAGCTTTGAGGCGCAGCCGCACTTGCCCGGGGCCGGGCGGCGGCAAGATGACGTCTTCCATTTTCAGAACTGAAATATCTTCCGATAGCTCATGCACGCGCATGGAACGCATTTGTTTCTCCCATCTCTCAATTCTTTTGAGTGAGCATAGGCGAGGGATACGCCCACGCCTAGACGAGACCGGTCACTTCCAGAAGCGTGACCACGCCCAGCACGATGAAAATTGTGGCGGCGGTTCCGCGCACCAATTGCATGGGCAAGGCTTTCGCTGCGACATCACCAAGGAGAACAGCGGGCACATTAGCCAGCATCATGCCTACGGTCGTGCCAGACGCCACCGCAAGGAGATCGTGAAAACGCGCAGCGAGCCCGATTGTCGCCAATTGTGTCTTGTCGCCCATCTCGGCCAGAAAAAAAGCAATGACCGTTGTAACGAAAGGTCCGTAGCGTTGCACAACACCCTCGCCCAATTCGTCGACCTTATCGGGCACGAGCATCCAGATACCTGCCGCAATGAAACTGACACCCAGAATCCAGCTCAGGATTTCCGGTGTCAACCAATTGGCGATGAGAATACCAAGCTCGGCGGCGAGCGCGTGATTGACAATCGTGGCAACAAAAATGCCTGCGATGATGGGCAGTGGTTTGCGGAAGCGCGCAGCGAGCACCAGCGCCAACAATTGCGTTTTGTCACCGATCTCAGCGATGGCGACCGCTGATAGTGAGATGAGAAATGCGTCCATGATTTACGCGCGTATCATCCGCGCAATGCGCTGTGAAGGTCTCGGGCGATTTCTTCGCAAGCCCGTCGCGCGGCTGGGACGGCCCCTGTCATGGCGGTAAAGCCGTGGGCGAGCCTGTCGTAGCAACGATAAGTCACTTTGACGCCTGCTTCCTTGAGCTTTTCGGCATAGGCAACACCCTGATCGCGCAGAACATCGAAACCTGACGTGATGACGATGGCTGGAGCCACATCCTCTAAATTTCCTGCCTTGAGCGGCGAGGCGCGCAAGTCAGATTGTTCGCTTTCCGAATTCAGATAAGTGTCTATGAACCATTGCATCACATCTTGCGTGAGCGGATAGACATCGGCGCAAGTATCCCATGAACCGCCTTGCCATGTCATGTCGGTGACCGGGTAGATCAACAATTGCGCGGATGGTGTTTCCTCGTCGCGGCGCAGAGTTTCCTGCGCCACAACGGCGGACAGATAGCCGCCAGCGCTGTCACCACCAACCGCGATGCGGTGGTTCATGCCCAATGCGTTTGAGTTTTCGCAGGCAAAGCGAAACGCGGCGAGCGCATCATCGACGGCGGCAGGAAATTTATGTTCCGGCGCCAAACGATAGGCAACCGACAGCACCACGCATTCGGCAATTTCCGACATCATGGTGCAGAACGTGTCGCAGGTGTCGAGATCGCCGATGACGCAACCGCCGAAGTGAAAAAACACGATGCCGGGCAGCGGGCCGCTGGCATTTTTAGGCGTGTAGAGGCGCGCGTCGAGCTTGCCCTCTGCGCCGTCAACCTTCAAGTCACGCACATCGATACGAGGGTCGCGCGCGCCGTCGAGCAGCGCAAGTCCGGCGCGCGTCGCTTCGCGACCAGCAACGGGATCAAGCGTCGTCAACGACGGTGCCTTAGCACCTTGCGCGGCAAGAAACTGTGTCGGCACATCAAGCGTGCGACCGTCGATCTGCAATGGCTTGCCACCCGACATGGCGAGCAACACGGGGTCCGGCAGCATCAATAAGGTGCGGACAATCAACTTCTGGACGTTCACGGGGCAGCCCCAAAATGGTGGTGGTTCATTTTTTGCCGGTCGCTTTGAGCGGCAAGGCCTCAAAGCCTTTGAGCACCAGCGAAGTTGCAAACTGGGCGGCAGTCTTTGGATCAATAGTGTCGCGCAGGATCATACGGTCGCCGATCTCCGTCGCGATACCGACAACAGCAGCCATCAGATATTCACTGTCCACAGGCGGCAGGTTTCCGTCACGGATATCTTCGTCGATATATTCGCGGATTTCTTCAAGCCCCGCGAGTATTTCCGGTGTATCCATGCGCACACGGAACCACGTCTGATTACCGCGGATCATGCGGAAGATGTGACGGTCCGTCGCCAGATAGTCAAAATAGGTGGCATAGGCGTTGCGAATGAATTCTTCGAAATTGCGCGAGCGAATACGGTCGGCCTTAAGACGCGGACGGATGCGGCGCATGCCGTCGTCCATGATCGCCTCGAAGACTTCTTCTTTGCTCTTGAAATAATTGTAGAAGGTGCCCGATGCGAGGCCGGTCTTGCGGATCACATCGCGCACTGTCGTCGCGCCGTAACCCAATTCGGCAAAAACTTCGCGCGCGGAGTTGAGAATAGCTTCGCGGTTATTGAGCTTGGTGAGTTCGCGCTTACCCTTCGGCTTGGATGCCGGCTCCAAGGCGACCGCCAGCGACGCGAGCAACGGCTTTTCTTTGACCTCGCTCATGCGCGGACCCTTGCCCGTCGCAACCTGTCGCATTCGAACTCCACCCTTCAATTCTCCCGTCAGCTAACCTGCAGCAGGCGCAGCACGCCCGCCTGCGTGCGCAGTATCGCGCATTTGATGCCTAATCTAAACGAAGACCTGCAAAGGTCAATTTGCAGCGATATGCGTGCGATTAAAAACCTTTTTAAATCAATGCCTTATCTCCAAAATCGGCTGGCGTGGCCACGAAACAGGGGAAATTGACGTAGGGGAATGGGCATTCGGATCGAATTTGGACAGCTTTGAGCATTACAAATCATCAGGGGCGGCGTTACGGTGACGCCCGATCGCCCCGACAAGAATGACCCGAGAGTGAGCTCCCTTTTTCATGCCCAGTGATTTTGAACTGACACCTGAAAATATCCAGATGATGAAAGATGTGCTGATCCAGCACGTGCCGCATGCGCGCGCGCTGGGCCTGACCATCAAAGATGCCAAGCGCGGCGAAGCTTGGCTGACTGTGCCTTACGACAAGAAGCTCATCGGCAATGTTGAGACGGGTGTCATCCACGGCGGTGTCATTACGGCTATGCTCGACAATGCGTGCGGCGTTGCGGTGCAACTTGCGTTACCCGAACGCACATCAATTGCGACACTTGATCTGCGTATTGACTACATGAAGCCTGCCACACCGGGCGAAACGCTGACGGGCCACGCCCATTGCTACAAGGTCACGCGCAATATCGCCTTTGTGCGCGGCACGGCCTATCACAGCGATGAGGACGACCCGATTGCCGCTTGCGTCGGCACTTTCATGCTGGCCGCCAATCGCGCCCTTCCGCTGGAACACGCGGCGGCTATGGAAATGCTGAAGAACAGGCAGGAGGGCTGAACGATGAGCGAGACAAAAAGTGACGCCATCAAAAACCCGCCTCCTGCAGACCTCAACCGCTTTCTGGAAGCGATGCCCTATGCGCAATTCCTGAACATCAGCATCGACCAGAAGGGCAATGAAATCACCACTGTCATGGGCTTCAGAGATAGGCTCATCGGCAATCCGGTGTTGCCGGCGCTGCATGGCGGGGCCATTGGCGCGTTTCTCGAAATCACAGCCATGATCCAATTGGCTTTCGAGACCGGCATTACCGCGATACCGAAACCCATTGGTCTCACGATTGATTACCTGCGATCCGGCAAACCCGTCGACCTTTATGGCCGTGCGCATATCACCAAACAGGGTCGCCGTGTGGCAACCGTTCATGCCGAAGCATGGCAGGAAGACCGCTCCCGTCCGGTTGCTGCAGCGCATGGACATTTTCTGCTGAAAGCGGCAGACGAAGCCGACACATGATCGCTTTGCGGTTTCCGCCGGTGAATCGTGACCTTACATATCTGTGAAAAGATCGAGCACGTTTTCTGGCGGGCGTCCGAGCGCTGCGCGTTTGCCGAAGAAAACAATCGGCCGCTCTATCAAGACCGGATTTTTGGCCATTGCGGCAATGAGTTTGTCGTCGCTCGTCTCGGCAGCGAGATTGAGTTCCTTATAGACGCCCTCGCCTTTGCGCATCAATTCGCGCGCATTCATGTGCAATTTTTTCAGCGTTGCTTTGATCTCGTCAGCAGATGGCGGTGTCTTAAGATATTCAACGACAACCGGTTGAAGTCCGTGCTGTTCCAATAAGGACAATGTCGCACGGGATTTGGAGCAACGGGGATTGTGCCAGATGGTGACGGATGCCATGTCGTTTCCTTCTTACAATTTCACGTCTACGCCGACGGCATCGGCGACACGCGCAAAGCCGTCGCGGGCGAGCGCAGCCGCCAGTTCGCGTTTGATACGGGTGACGAGCGCGGGACCTTCGTAAGTGAGCGCCGAATAAAGTTGGATGAGCGATGCACCGCAGCGGATCTTTGCGTAAGCATCAGCGCCGCTGGCAATGCCCCCGACACCAACGAGCGGTACTTTGCCGCCGGTAAGGCGATAGATATCGGCCAGCACCTGCGTTGACAGCGCGAACAGCGGTTTGCCGGAGAGGCCACCGGTTTCGCCCGCATGCGCACCATTGACCAGGCCCTCACGTTCAATCGTCGTGTTCGAGACGATCAATCCGTCGAGCTTCAGATCGAGTGCAACAGCGGCAATGTCAGCGCGGTCTTCGGTGGTGAGGTCCGGCGCGATCTTGAGCAGGATCGGCACCTTGCCCTGACGCGCCTTGAGCACTCGGGTCATCAGCGTTTCCAGTTCGCTGCGACCTTGCAAGGCGCGCAGGCCCGGCGTGTTGGGTGATGAAATATTGACAGTGAAATAGCTCGCCACATCTTCGAATGTCTTGATGCCGGTTTCATAGTCCGCGATGCGATCAGCAGCGTCTTTGTTCGCACCGATATTCACCCCGACGACACCACCACGGTGAGCGCGCGCCTCAAGGCGACGACGCAAGCTGTCATGTCCTTCGTTGTTGAACCCTAATCGATTGATGACGGCCCTGTGTGCGGCGAGCCGGAAAACCCGCGGGCGCGGGTTGCCGCTTTGCGGGCGCGGGGTCACGGTTCCAACTTCGGCAAAGCCCATGCCCATCGCAAGCATGGCGTCGGGTACCTCGCCGTTCTTGTCAAAGCCTGCGGCTATGCCCAGCGGATTTGAAAAATGCAATCCCAGCAGATCCACACCGAGCGAGGCCGGGTCGCTAACGCGGTCGGCAGGGCCGAAACCCATTTTGAGGCCCAGCAGCGTGAGGCGGTGCGCGCGTTCAGGATCGAAAAGGCCGAGGGCCGGGCGGACGAGCGGGAAGAGATCCATCATGCTCACTCCGCCATATCAGGAAAACGATGCTCGCCGCTCGCACAAAGCGGCAGATCGACGACGCGGCGCACTGCGCTTATGGGCAAGGCCGCATAAAGGTGGGGGAACAGGGCCCCGCCGCGCGAGACTTCCCATTTAATGTCGAGAACATCGGCGTTCACCTCGACGAGCAGTAGGTCAGCCATACCGACGAAATGCTTGGCAGCGGTTTCAGGCGCTTGGGCCGCCGTCGAAAAATGGATGTACCCGTCGCTCAGGTCGATGCCGGAACCCAAAAACACGCCCGCCGCCTCCGCCGCGCGCCATTCGGCGGCGCTCACGATCTTGTAAATGCTGGCCATCGCCGCCCGTCTTTCGCCTGTCCTGATGTGGCCGCACCATAGCGGCGTGGCGCGGCGCGAACAAGGAAGGGGATGTGATTCTTTGCTTTCACCACCAGATTTTTATGTATATATTCCTAGGAACTTCGACCTATCGGGCGCTCCATGCTGTCAAATCTCTCACATCCGCGGCTTTGGTCTGCGATTGACGCGCTGGCGCAGGCGCATGGCCTGTCGGTCTCGGGCCTTGCCAAGGCCGCAGGGCTTGATCCGACCTCTTTCAATAAGTCCAAACGCGTGACGGCAGAGGGGCGGCCGCGATGGCCATCGACCGAGAGCTTGTCGCGAATCCTGAATGCCACCGGCGCAGGGCTTGATGACTTTGTCGCTCTGGTGGAGGGCACCGGTGGCAGCGGACGTGCGCAGCCTGTTCCTCTGATTGGCATGGCGCAAGCGGGCAACGGCGGCTATTTCGACGATGCGGGATTTCCAGTCGGTGGCAGTTGGGACGAAGTGCGATTGCCTGATCTCAAAGACGAAAACGCCTATGCGCTGGAAGTGAGCGGCGAAAGCATGTCGCCCGTCTATCGCGACGGAGACGTGATTGTCGTTTCGCCCGCCGCCTCGATCCGCAAAGGTGACCGCGTGGTGGTGAAAACCATTGCCGGTGAAGTGCTGGCCAAAGTATTGGCACGGCAAAGCGAGAAGCGCGTCGAACTCCATTCGCTCAATCCGGCCTTTGAAGCGCGAGTGCTGAAGCCTGATGAAATTTTGTGGATGGCGCGTATCGTTTGGGCGAGCCAGTGAGCGCCTAACGCTTTAGCGCGCTCGTCCGGGCAACAACCTCTGCCGCGCTGCATCGCTTGTACGCGAACCGGTACCCAACCCCTCTTTCAGGATCAGTTTCAAAGCGAGATCATCATCGGTGTCGAGCGCCAGTTTCAGACGCTTGATACGTCGGTGGGCATAGTTTCCCACCTCATCGGTTGGTGGCTGACGTTGCGCATGAGCGAGCACCGCGCGTGCCTCGGCCCGATTAATTACACCGCCTGCACCCAGCAATTGCAGTGCGAACTGATAAGCAACGGCGGCGTTGTGCGGATCGAGAGTGAGCGAGCGTCGGTAGGCTTCGACGCCTTTTTCAAAGGACGCGCCGTAGATCGTTTCACCGATCATGCCGCCGTCGCGCACGATTTCGAGATTCCAGCCGCCGTCGAGCGCATGGCCCCAGGCATTTTTCGGATCAAGTGTGAGGGCGCGGTCGATGTGTTCGCGAGCTTCTTTGGCATAGCCCGCAAAATGAGCAACCATGCTGCCGTCAATACGCCCGAGAAATCCGAGTGCCAACGCCAGACATAAATGTCCTTCGGCACTGTCGGGATCGCGTGCCAGCGCACGACGCGCATCCGCTTCGGCAGCCGCAAAGACAGATCGGCGCTCGTCAGGCTTGGCGACAAAATCGCCTTGCGCAAGTGCGGCGCGCGCAGCAAAGGCGGCGGCCATGCTCGTGTCAATTTTGCGTGCCTCGTCAGCGGCACGGGCAAAATCACCCGATACAAAAGCGTCACGCGCGGCGTCGAGCGCTGGATCAACCTGCGGCATTTGCGCGAACGCCACCGCAGACCACAGCAATATGCCACACCAGGCCGACAAGAAAAACTGCACGAAGCGACACACTTTAAACATGCGCCATGTTCGCAGAGCATTGCCCTGTGCCGCAAGCTCGGCATCGCCTTAGGCTTTTGACAGGTCTTCGCCCTTGAGCGCACGGCGGATGAGATTGGCTGTTTCGCCAATCCCGTAAAGCGCGATGAAGGAGCCGAAGCGCGGCCCCTGTGCTTCGCCAAGCAAAACCTCGTAAAGCGCACGGAACCAGTCGCGCAGGTTTTCAAAGCCGTGCGCCTTGCCGATGTCATAAACGAGCGTCTGCAGCTCCTCCGCCGTCATCGGCTCGTGACCAAGCACTTCGAGTTTGCTGGCAAGATCGGCAAGTGCGGTCGCTTCCGCGTCGGTTGCCGCACGGTAGGTTTTGGCGGGCTTTACGAAATCATGGAAATAATTGACCGCATAACCGACCATCTGGTCGAGTTTGGGCTGACTTTCCGGCGTTGCGTCCGGAGCATAACGCTGGATGAATCCCCAAAGCACAGATTTGTCTTCGGCCTGACAAGCGCTTGCGAGATTAAGCAACAGTGCAAAACTGATCGGCAGGTCAGTCGCAGGCGGTGTGCCGCCGTGAATGTGCCAGACCGGATTGCCGAGTTGCTCTTTCATTTCCTGACGGGGGTAAGCTGAAAGGAATGCGAGATACTCGTCCACATTTTTCGGGATCACATCAAAGTGCAAACGCTTGCCAGTACGAGGTGCCTGATACATGAAGAGTTGCAGACTTTCCGGGCTCGCATAGCGCAACCAGTCTTCGATCGAGAGTCCGTTA
>TARA_R110000868_G_scaffold104578_6_pt1 | contig 26537 bp, 30 predicted proteins | sample TARA_R110000868 | Tara Oceans TARA_R110000868 (sample SAMEA4397489) | marine metagenome | biome: Polar Biome; feature: [SRF] surface water layer (ENVO:00010504); material: water (ENVO:00002006), including particulate matter (ENVO:01000060) such as... | depth 5 m | reverse complement strand
CCCCGGGGGGGGAGGAACGCCGGCATTCGACCCCTACGCCGCCCGGGCCCAGTTCCCGATCCTGTCGCGGACGGTGAACGGCAAGCCGCTGGTCTATCTGGACTCGGCCGCGTCGGCCCAGAAGCCGCGCGCGGTGATCGCCGCCATGACCGGGCTGATGGAGGGGCACTACGCCAACGTCCATCGCGGCCTGCACACCCTGGCCAATGAGACGACCGAGGCGTTCGAGAAGGCGCGTGAGACGCTGGCCCGGTTCCTGAACGCGGAATCCGCCGAGCAGATCGTCTGGACCAAGGGCGGGACCGAGGCCATCAATCTGGTCGCGGCCGGTCTGGGCCCGTCCATCAAACCGGGCGACGAGATCGTGGTCACCCAGATGGAGCACCACGCCAATATCGTGCCCTGGCACATGCTGCGCGAACGGTTCGGCGCGGTGCTGAAATGGGCCCCGGTGCTGGACGACGGGGCCCTGGATATGGCGGCGCTGGCGGGCCTGATCGGGCCGCGCACGCGGCTGGTCGCCGTCACCCATATGTCCAATGTGCTGGGCACGGTGACTGACGTGCGCGCCGTCGCCGACCTGGCCCATGCGGCCGGGGCGCTGGTGCTGGTCGACGGCTGCCAGGGGGCGGTGCATTGCGCGCCGGACGTCCAGGCGCTGGACGCCGACTTCTATGTCTTCACCGGCCACAAGCTGTATGGCCCGACCGGGATCGGCGGTCTGTACGGCAAACGTGCGGCGCTGGAGGCCCTGCCGCCCTATCAGGGCGGAGGCGAGATGATCGCCACGGTCGAACAGGACCGGGTCACCTATGCCGGGGTTCCGCACCGGTTCGAGGCCGGGACCCCGCCGATCATCGAGGCCATCGGCCTGGGCGCGGCGCTGGACTGGCTGTCCGGCTTCGACCGGGCCGCGATCGCGGCGCACGAGCAGGCCCTGTATGATCACGCCCGCGAGCGGCTGGCCGAATTCGACTGGCTGCGCATCCTCGGCACGGCAGACGGGAAGGGGGCCATCCTGACCTTCACCGTGGCCGACGCCCACGCCCATGACATCGCGCAGATCATGGACCGTTACGGCGTGGCGGTGCGGGCCGGGCTGCACTGCGCCGAGCCGCTGGCGAAACGATTTGGGGTGAGTTCAAGCGCCCGGGCCAGTTTCGCCCTATATAATACGACAGAGGACGCCGATGCCTTTGTCGATGCGCTGATCAGGGCGCGCGAGTTTTTTGTATGACGGACGATATGGACGACGGAACCCTTACCACCAGCAGTGGCACCTTCGCCGAGACCTGGGACGAGTCGGCCAGGAGCGCCATGTCGCAGGCCGAGCTGGACCAGCTGACGGACGATCTGATCACCGCGATGAAGACGGTGTTCGACCCGGAGATCCCGGTCGACATCTATGAGCTGGGCCTGATCTACAAGGTCGACGTTTCCGACGACAAGGACGTGTTGATCGACATGACCCTGACGGCCCCCGGCTGTCCGGTCGCCGGCGAAATGCCCGGCTGGGTCGAGGAGGCGGTTATGCGGGTGCCCGGCATCAAGTCGGCACGCGCCAGCCTGGTGTTCGACCCGCCGTGGGAACCGTCCAAGATGAGTGACGAGGCCAAGCTGGCCCTGAACATGTTCTGAGGATCAATCATTGACCGACCTTCAGACCGCTCCCCGCCCGCGCCGCCCCCGCCCCAAGGTCGTGACCCTGACGGACGCCGCCGCCGCGCGCGTGCGCGAGATCATGGCCCGGGCCGAGACCCCGCGGGTCGGGCTGCGCGTCGGGGTCAAGAACGGCGGCTGTGCCGGTCAGGAGTACACCTTCGCCTATGCCGACACGATCGAGCCGCTGGACGAGGTGGTCGAGGACAAGGGCGTCACCATCCTGATCGACCCCAAGGCCATCCTGTTCCTGATCGGCTCGGAGATCGATTTCGAGACCACGACCCTGTCGTCGAAATTTGTTTTCCGCAATCCGAACCAGACCGACGCCTGCGGCTGCGGTGAGAGCGTCACCATCATCCCGGCCGCGGCGCTCGAGGACTGAACCGTGGCCTATGACCGGGCCTTCGGCGACTGGGTTCGGGAACATTTCGCCGCCCTGGGGCCGCTGGAGATCAAGCCGATGTTCGGCGCGGCCAGCGTCTATGCCAACGGCCTGATCTGGGCCCTGCTCGACGACGGCGTGGTCTGGCTCAAGGCCGATGACGGGAACGCGCCGGCCCTGATCGCGGCGGGCGCGCGCCAATTTGCCTATTCCGCGAAAGACGGCCGGTCGATGGCGATGGCCTACTGGAGCCTGCCGGACAGAGCCGCCGACGACGCCGACGAGGCCGTCCGCTGGGCGCGCGGGGCCATGCAGGCGGCGGTGCGCAAGGCGGCGCGCAAGACGACACCGCGAAAGCCCAAGGCCCGGACCGACGGGACCGGATGATCAGGCGGCGGCCTGTTGCTGGTTGCGCGCGCGGGTCGTCATGTCGCGACCCCCGTGTTTGGATTCGTACAGGGCGGCATCGGCCCGTTCGAGCAGGGACATGGCGGTCTCGCCCGGCAGGCGTTCGGCAAAGCCGATCGAGATGGTCACGGCCCCCAGGTCGTCATTGGTCGAGCGCCGGCGCAGGGCGCGCGAACGGATTTCCTTGCGCACGCATTCCAGCGCGGCCAGCACCGCAGTCGTCTTCTCGGCCGGGAAGATCAGCGCAAACTCCTCGCCGCCGTAGCGGGCGGCGAAGCGCGGTTCCGGCGATACCCGCGCCAGCACACTGCCGACATAGCGCAGCACCTGATCGCCGGTCTGATGGCCCCAGGTGTCGTTGAACCGTTTGAAATGGTCGATATCGAGCACCGCCAGGGCCAGGGACGACGAGCCGGTCTCGGCCGCCTTGGTCGCGGATTCGAGCTGGATGTCGAAGGCCTTGCGATTGGCCAGGTTGGTCAGGGCGTCGGTCATCGCATCGCGTCGCACCAGTTCCAGGTGTTCGCGCAGCCGGGCCACTTCCTGGGTCGAGGTGTCCAGTCGCTGTTCGAGACTGGCGTTCTCGGCCTGGACCTGATGCGTCGCCGCCGTCAGGCCGGTGACGAGGATCTTCAGCTGCTCCGGGTCGTCGGCGCTTTCGATATTGGCCGAGGCCTCGGCCAGGGTGGCGCTGAACGCGACATTGCTGCTGTGGGCGTCGGAAATCGCGTCGGCGACGCTGGACAGTTCGCGGTCCAGCACCCGGCCCGCGTCGCGGATCTCCTCGGACAGCCGGCCCCGGGGCAGGTATTCGGCGGCCAGCATGTCGGCGGTGGCTTCGCTGAACGGCTCGCGCGTCTCGAGCAGGCGCTGGATCTCGCGTCCCAGGGGCCCGTCGGGTTCGCCGAGATAGTAGAGCCAGAGCTCGAAATTGACCGGCGTCGGCCAGACTTCGGCGGCTTCCATCGCCTCGATGACGCGACGCGCCAGCGAGTAGGAATCCGGTCCCCGAAGCGTGGTTTCCACCTGTGCAGCCATTCTTAGCCCCCGCAGACCGTCGGAGTGGTCCTAGATGCGGAGAGACTAGGCCCGGCTTCCGTAACGTCGGGTTAAACCGGCGCCAAAAGCCGGCACACCGGCCCGGTTCAGCCCTTGAGCGTCGCGGGCCGGCGCAGGAAGGCGGGAACGTCGGATTCGCCGAAGGCCTTGCCGGTGCCCGCGATCGCCGGTTCGGCGGCCTCGGCACCGGCACGGCGGTCGACCTGGCGCAGGCGCGGTTCCTGGACCGGCCGGGCGGCCGGTGCCTCCGGCACGACCGGTGCCGCGTCGACCTGGGGCGCACGGTCGGGCTTTGCCGACCGGCTCCGGGTGCGACTGCGCGTGCGTTCGGGCGCGGCCGGAGCGGCTGAAGGCTCGGCGACGGGCGCATCGATCGGGGCCGGGCAGGCCGCGGCGCTCTTGGGCGTGCGGCGGCTGCGGGCCCGGCGGGGGGCCTCCTCGGTCCCGGCATCCGACGGGGGCGGGGACGGTGCTGCCGCGACCCTGGCGACCGGCGCTTCGACGGCGGGGGCGTCCACGGCCTTGGCGCGCGGCGTGCGACCGCCCCGGCTCTCGCTGCGGCTCTCGGCACGGGGCTCGCTGCGGCCCCGGCCCGACCGGCCCTCCTCGCGACGCGGCGCGCCGGTCTTGATGGCCCCGAAATCGAGATCCAGCACCAATTCTTCCGGATCCATCTTGATCAGCTTCAGCACCTTATCCAGCGACTTGTCGTCGCCGGGGGTCACGATCATGAAGGTCTGACCCTTCTTGCCGGCCCGGCCGGTGCGGCCGATGCGGTGCACATAGTCGTCGGCGTGATGCGAGACGTCATAGTTGAACACATGGCTGACGTCGGGAATGTCGAGGCCGCGCGCGGCCACATCCGAGGCGACCAGGATCTTCAGCTCGCCCGAGCGGAAGTCGGCCAGGGTCTTCATGCGCAGCGACTGGTCGAGGTCACCGTGGATCGGGGCCGCATCGAAGCCATGCGACTTCAGCGATTTGGCGACGACGTCGACCTCGGACTTGCGATTGCAGAAGACGATGCCGTTGCGCACGTCGTCGCGGCCGATCAGGGCCCGCAGGGCCGCGCGTTTGGTCTTGGGATCGCTGTTGGGGACCCGCACCAGATACTGGGCGATGGTTTCGGCGGTCATGGCCGGACGCGAGGCCTCGATCCGGGTCGGATCCTTGAGGAACTGGGTGGTCAGCCGGGTGATCTCGGGCGGCATGGTGGCCGAGAAGAACAGGGTCTGGCGCCGCGGCGGCGTCAGTTTGAAGATGCGTTCGATGTCCGGGATGAAGCCCATGTCCAGCATGCGGTCGGCTTCGTCGACGACCATGATCTCGACGCCCGTCAGCAGCATCTTGCCGCGTTCGAACAGGTCCAGCAGCCGGCCCGGGGTGGCGATCAGCACGTCGACGCCCTTGTTCAGGGCCGCGACCTGCTCGCCCATCGACACGCCACCGATCAGCAGCACCCAGTTGAGCTTGGTGCCCTTGGCGTATTTCTCGAAGCTGGACGCGACCTGGTCGGCCAGTTCGCGGGTCGGGGCCAGCACCAGGGCCCGCGGCATCCGGGCCCGGGCCCGGCCCTTGGCCAGACGGTCGATCAGCGGCAGGGTGAAGGCGGCGGTCTTGCCGGTGCCGGTCTGGGCGATGCCCAGCACGTCGCGTCCGGCCAGGGCGACCGGAATGGCCTGCTCCTGAATGGGGGTGGCCGTGGTGTAGCCGGTATCGGCGACCGCTTTGAGGGTCGTGGGCGAGAGGCCCAGTTGATTGAATTCTGTCATGGATCCTTGGGAACAATAGGCGCCCCTCGTCAGGGGGCGGCGGCAAATGCGCGGAACCGCCCCTCAATGGGCGAGCGGGCGGCGCGGATTCGCCAGACCTGTTCCGGATGTCAGCGGTATAGAAGACCCCACGTCCAAGTCAAGTTTTGCGGGTCGGGTTCGGGATCGCGCGGCCCTTGGCAATTCCTTACAGTTCGTTAATAGTCGTTTCCGGGGATGGAAGTGGGGGCTTTATCCATGCGGCTTTTCGGCATGATCATCGCACTGGCCGGATGCCTTATGGCCTCGCCCGGCCATGCCGGTATCGATGTGGTCTTCGGCAACACGGTCGTCAGCCGCTATCCCGACGGCGGCTGGGTCAAGCACTGGTTCAACCGGGACGGCTCCTACCTCGCCCGGTTTTCCGACGGTCGTGAACTTCGGGCCCAGTGGGCGGTCAACGGGGATCGCGTCTGCCTGAACCGGATCGAGCCCAGCATGCTCATTCCCCGCTTCTGCACGCCGATGATCGACGCCTCGGTCGGCGAAACCTGGCCGGCGCGCGACCCGCTGGGCCGCCGCGTCCAGAACGAGCTGCAGGCGGGGCGTTAGGCGAACCGCTTCGGACGGACGGATCGGCGGGCCCGCCCGGCATGACGGCCTAACGCGGTTTGACCCTGTCCGTGATGTCCGCGATCCGGGCACCGCCGACGGAAAAATAGCGCCCGCCCGCCACGATCACCAACGTCATCTGCTTCTGGATCGACAGGAAGACCTGGGTCTCTGTCGGGCCGCTGGAGACGATCTGGGTATAGAACAGCATGGTGTCCCGGGTACCCTCGGGCGGCGGGTCGGCGAAGAAGCAGCCGTTGCTCAGCTGATCACGGCGCAGCACTGACTGACCGTCCGGGCTGATCCGGAAGCGGTAGTGTCCGCCGACGGGGATGGCCCCGCTCTCCGGTGTCGGCACCAGCAGCCAGACCAGCCAGTCATCGCTGTCCGGATCCGGCATGATGACGGTGTTGACGCGCGCCGCGCACCGGAGCTCGCCGATGTTGGCCCGGGCCGTCGCCAGTGCGCGGGTCTGCGCCAGCTCGCCCGGGGTCAGGGTGGTCGCGGTCGCGGGCGTTGCGGGCCCGGCGGTCCGGGTCACGACGACGTCCCAGCCGGGCACGGGATCGGGGTCACCGTCGCGATAGAACCGGACCCTGTGCCCGTTTCCGGCCGACTCGATCAGCCAGCCGCGAACGGAGGTCAGCGCCTGCCCGGGGATGGCGTCGCGCAGGGCGTCGGTGGCCAGCCATGCCGCACGATCCAGCCGGTACATCTCCAGACCGATGCGCGACACCTTGTCGGTCGACCACGCCTCGATCGGAACGGGCTCGGGCAATGGGGCACCCGCGTCACGCTGTGACGGGGTCTGGGCCAGGCTGTGGGCGGGCCAGCCGAGCGCGAGGACGGCAACGAAGGCGGCGAGACGCATGGACAGCTCCGGGTTGCGGGCCGACCCTAGCGCTACACGTCCAGGTCGGCCACCGCGAACTGGGCATTGTCCTGGATGAAGCGGAAGCGGGCGTCGGCCTTCTTGCCCATCAGTCGCTCGACCAGATCCTCGATCTCGTCCTCGCTCTCGGGCAGGGTGACGCGGGCCAGGGTGCGCTTCTTCGGATCCATGGTGGTCTCCTTCAGCTGGGAGGCCATCATCTCGCCCAGGCCCTTGAACCGCCCGATCTCGACCTTGCGGCCCTTGAAGGTGGTGGCCAGCAGTTCGTCGCGGTGGGCGTCGTCGCGGGCATAGTCCGACAGGGCCCCGGCGCTGATCCGGTACAGCGGGGGCAGGGCCATGTAGAGCCGGCCCTGACGGATGACCTCGGGCATGGCGCGATAGAAGAAGGTGATCAGCAGGGCCGCGATATGGGCCCCGTCGACGTCGGCGTCGGTCATGATGACGATGCGCTCGTAGCGCAGGTCGTCGATGTTGAATCGCGGGCCGGTGATCACACCCAGCGCCAGCTGCAGGTCCGACAGTTCGATGTTCTGGCGCAGTTTGTCGGCCGTGGCCGAGGCGACGTTCAGGATCTTGCCGCGCAGGGGCAGGATGGCCTGGGTCGTGCGGTCGCGCGCCTGTTTGGCCGAGCCACCGGCCGAGTCGCCCTCGACGATGAACAGTTCGGTGCCGTTGGCCGACTGACGCGAGCAGTCCGACAACTTGCCCGGCAGGCGCAGCTTGCGCGTGGCCTGGGCCCGCTGGACCTCCTTGTCCTTGCGGCGACGCAGCCGGTCCTCGGCCCGTTCGATGACGAAGCCCAGCAGGGTGTTGGCCTGTTTCGGACTTTCGGTCAGCCAGTGGTCGAGCGGATCGCGCAGCAGTTGCTCGACCAGACGCTGGGCGTCCGGCGACGACAGGCGGTCCTTGGTCTGGCCCTGGAATTCGGGATCGCGCACGAACACCGAGATCATCGCCCCGGCATTGGCGATCACGTCCTCGGCCGTGATCAGGCTGGCGCGCTTCTCGTTGCTCAGTTCGCCGTAGGACTTCAGCCCCTTGACCAGGGCGGCGCGGAAGCCGGCCTCGTGGGTGCCGCCGTCGGGCGTCGAGACGGTGTTGCAGTAGGACTGGACGAAGCCGTCGGACTCGCCGAAGCCGATCGGCGACCAGGTCACGGCCCATTCGACCGCCCCGGCCTCGCCCTTGCGCTCGACCCGACCCTCGAAGGCGGGAGTCACGGTCTCGAGATCGCCGATCCGTTCGGCCAGGGCGTCGGCCAGGCCGTTGGGGAAGTGGAACACCGCCTCGGTCAGGGTGTGGTCGGTGATCCGTTCCGGGGCGCAGCTCCAGCGGATCTCGACGCCGCGGAACAGATAGGCCTTGGACCGGGCCATGCGGAACAGGCGGGCGGGCTTGAAGGCGGCGCCGGTGCCGAAGATCTGCTCGTCGGGGCGGAAGCGGATCAAGGTGCCCTTCTTCTTCGACGGCACGCCGCGCTCGATCGGGCCCAGCGGCAGACCGCGCGAGAACGACTGTTTCCACTCATGACCGTCGCGCCAGACGGTGACGTCGAGTCGCTCGCTCAGGGCGTTGACGACACTGACGCCGACGCCGTGCAGGCCGCCCGAGGTCTCATAGGCCTTGCCCGAGAATTTGCCGCCCGAGTGCAGCACCGTCATCACCACTTCCAGCGCCGACTTGCCGGGATGTTTGGGGTGGGGGTCGACCGGGATGCCGCGCCCGTCGTCGCGCACCGACAGGAAGCCGTCGGCGTCGAGGTCGACGGTGATCAGCTTGGCATGGCGGGCCACGGCCTCGTCCATGGCATTGTCGAGGACTTCGGCGAACAGGTGGTGCAGGGCCCGCTCGTCGGTGCCGCCGATATACATGCCGGGCCGCTTGCGCACCGGCTCGAGGCCTTCCAGCACCTCGATCGACGAGGCCGAATAGCTGCCGGGGACCGGCGGGGCCGAGGGCGGGCTCGCCGGTGCCGACTGCGGGGCAGGGTCCGCCGCCGCCGGGGCCGGCGGAGGACCGGGCGTGGCTGTGGCGGGCGCAGCCGCGGTCGTCACCGGCGTCGGCTGGTCGTCGTCAAAGGCTGAGAAGAGGTCTGCGGGCTGGCCCATGGGCATACTGTGCGGCGATTCGGGAACGGGTCTGGTAGGCCGCCTGCGGGTTCGGGGCAAGCGATGTGGATATCGCCAGCGCCTGCGGTGACAGGGCGCGCGCCAATATCGCCAGGAACAGGGTCCACGGCAGGCTGGCATGGCTGAGCAGAACGCTCTCCGACAGGCTGAGCAGCAGGAAAACCGCCAGATAGGCGATGGCCCAATAGCCCTCGCGCAGCCCGGCCGACCCCAGCCGGACCAGGGTCACCACGGTGGCGGTGACGAACAGGCCGGCGACCGCGACCGCGCCCGGCCAGCCCAGTTGCACCAGCAGGTCGATCCAGCCGTTGTGGGCCGAGGGCACCAGCCAGCCGGTCTCCTGGCGCACGAAGGCGGCCGGCACCGATTCCCGACCCCAGAAGGCACTGTAGCCATAGCCGGTCCACGGTCGCTCGCCGACGCGGCGCATCAGGCTGTCCCAGATGTGGGTGCGCCCGGTCAGGGAGGGATCCTTGCCCAGCGCCACCAGGATCGACTCCGGCTCGGTCAGGAAGACGTACATGCCGATCCCGGCGACGACGATGCCCAGCCACACGCAGACGACGGTGAAGACCGGTCCGCCCCGGCGCATGGTCCACAGGGCCGCGACCAGACCCAGACCGAGCAGCAGGCACAGCAGGGAGGTCTTGGACTGGGTCGCGACCACCAGGGCCGTGGTCAGCACCAGGGTCAGGGCCGGGGCCTTCCAGCGTCCGGTCTCCGCCGCCAGGCAGGCCGCCGCGGCCGTGGCCCCGGCGACCATGACGATCCCCATCTGGTTTTTCTCGTACCAGAGGCCCCGCCACAGGCCGGCGTTGTCCTGCTGGTGCACGCCGATGGTCGGGAAGGCGAACACCATGACCAGACTGCCGACGGCCAGGACGAGCATGGTCTGCATCAGCAGGCGCGGCAGGCGATCACCGGTGAAGGCGGTGCCCAGGTACAGGGCGAAACTGCCGGTCATGGTCATGGCGATGACCCGGCGCCCGGTCACGGCCGGGTCGATCGACCAGAATTTCGACGCATAGACCAGGGCCACCAGCCCGGCGAGCGCCAGCCACGCGGGCCAGACGCGCACGACCTGCTCGAACCGCGCGAGGATCAGGCCAAAAATGATCGCATAGACCGGCAGCCAGATCAGGCGCAGCATCGGCGTCTCGCCCTGGTCCGGGGCGAATACCGGCCCGATCAGGGCCCCGGTCAGCATGGCGATACAGATCATCGCCCCGACCCGCTCCCACAGGAGCGGTTCGCGATCGGTCAGCCGGGAATCAGGACGGGACGGGCGCACCGGCGCAGGGTGCGCGGTCGTGCTTAACGAAGTGTTGGGACGGGGATGCGCGTGCGACGTTCCAGGCCTTGGATGGTGCCGGTTCAGGACCGATCCTGAGCCCCATGGAAGACCCGCACGATGATCACCTCGTTTTGCCGAACCTCATAGCGAATGACAAAACCAAACTGGCCGAACCGCACCTGCGCCTCGCGCTCATCGCCGGGGGTTGCATGACCCGAAAGTGGATGGCTCGTGAGTCGACTGATCGTGTCGAAGATGGCGCGGACCGCCTTTCGGGCGGAACGCGGCGACCGGTCGGTCAGCCAGTCGATCTGGAGACGAAGATCGAGATGGGCCCGGCTGGTCAGCCGGACTTTCAACGCCGGGCCTTCAGCTTCTCCTCGAGGTAGGCTTCGAGTTCCGGCCGCACCTCATCCCAGTCCCGAGCCCCTTCCTCGACAACGGGTTCTGCGACCGCCGTGCGGGGGTCGCCGCCCTCCGGCCATTCGAAATCGTCGTAGTCGAAGAGTTGGGCGCTCAGCAGCGACGTCGCGAGCTCTTCGGGGGACACGCCCGCGGCCTTCGCCTTCTTCGCCAGCTTTGCGGTGGCGTAGGGGTCGAGTTTGAGTGTCAGAGCGCCGTCAGCCATGACGATCAGACTAGCATGTTTCAGTGTTGAGTGGTCGATGGAAACGCTCTCACGTCTTCTCCACGAAACTGTCGATGACCCGCTTCTCGCCGGCCTTTTCGAAATCGACCAGCAGCTTGTTGCCCTCGATGAGGCGCACGGTGCCGTAGCCGAATTTCTGGTGGAAGACGCGCTCGCCCCTGGCCCATTTCGAAGCGGCCTTCGGGTCGGCGGTGGCGATCAGCCGGCCCTGGCCCTCGATCACGGTCTTGCGGGCCTGGCGGTCGCGCGGGGTCGCGCCGGCGGTGAAGCTCTGGGCCCGTTTCCAGCCGGGTGACGAATAACCGGCCCCGAAGCTGGGGGCCTCGTCCCAGCGCGACCTGGCCTCCTTCATCCCGTCCGACGCGCCGTAGTAGCCGGTCTCGCTCTGGGCCTCGACATGGGCCATCGGCAGTTCGTCGACGAAGCGACTGGGCAGCTGGCTGGTCCAGCGACCGTAAACTAGCCGGTTGGCGGCGAAGCTGATGCGGGCGCTGGCCTTGGCCCGGGTCACGCCGACATAGGCGAGGCGGCGTTCCTCCTCGAGGCCCTTCTCGCCCTTCTCGTCGATCGAGCGCTGCGACGGGAACACGCCTTCCTCCCAGCCGGGCAGGAAGACCAGCGGGAACTCCAGCCCCTTGGCCCCGTGCAGGGTCATGATCTGGACCGCGTCGTCACCGGCCCCGCGGTCGATCTCCATGACCAGCGACACATGTTCCAGATAGGCCCCCAGCGTCTCGAACGCCTGCATCGCCTGGGTCAGTTCCTTGAGGTTGTCGAGCCGAGTCTGGCCGGTGGCGCGGTCGGCCTTCTGCATGTCGGTGTAGCCGCTCTCCTCGAGAAGGGTCTCGGTCACCTCCCAGTGGGGGGAGTCGACGGCCATGGCGCGCCAGCGGTCGATGTCGCGCACGAAATTCGACAGGGCGGTGCGGGTGCGGGCCTGCAACTCGTCGGAGGTGATCAGGTCGCGCACCGCCGCCATGGCCGAGACGCCCGACTGGCGGGCGATCGACAGCACCTTCTGGACGCTGGTGTCGCCGATGCCGCGCTTGGGCACATTGACGATGCGCTCGAAGGCCAGGTCGTCGTCCTCGGAATTGATCAGCCGCAGATAGGCGTGGGCGTCGCGGATCTCGGCCCGTTCGTAGAAGCGCGGCCCGCCGATCACCACATAGGGGATGGCCAGCATCACGAACCGTTCCTCGAACGCCCGCATCTGGAACGAGGCCCGCACCAGCACGGCCATGTCGCTGTATTTCATGCCGGGCTCGCCCGCATGGGGGCGGCGGGCGGTCTCGATCTCGTCGGCGATCAGCCGGGCCTCGGCCTCGCCGTCCCAGACGCCGCGCACCTGGACCTTGTCGCCGCTGTCGTCCTCGGTCCACAGCGTCTTGCCCAGCCGGTCGCGATTGGCCGCGATCAGGCCCGAGGCGGCCCCCAGGATGTGCCGGGTCGAGCGATAGTTGCGCTCCAGCCGGATGACCTTCGCGCCCGGGAAGTCGCGTTCGAAGCGCAGGATGTTGTCGACCTCGGCCCCGCGCCAGCCATAGATCGACTGGTCGTCGTCGCCGACGCAGCAGACATTGCCGGTCGAGGCCGTCAGCAGCCGCAGCCACAGATACTGGGCGACATTGGTGTCCTGGTACTCGTCGACGAGGATATAGCGAAAGCGCCGCCGGTATTCCTCGGCGATATCCGCATGCTGGGACAATATGGTCAGGTTGTGCAGCAACAGGTCGCCGAAGTCGCAGGCGTTCAGGCTGCGCAGCCGCGCCTGATAGGCGGCATAGAGGCCGTGGCCCTTGCCGTTGGCGAAATCCTCGGCCGGGGGCAGGGTTTCGGGCGTCCAGCCGCGGTTCTTCCAGTGGTCGATCAGCCCGTTCAGCGACCTGGGCGTCCAGCGTTTGGTGTCGAGATTGGCCGCTTCCAGCAGCTGTTTGCAGACCCGTTCCTGATCGTCGGTGTCGAGGATGGTGAAGCTGGACTTGAGCCCGACCAGTTCGGCGTGCCGGCGCAGGATCTGGGCCGCCACCGAGTGGAAGGTGCCCAGCCAGCGCAACCCCTCGGCCGAGGGGCCGATCAGATGGGTAATCCGCTCGCGCATCTCGCGCGCGGCCTTGTTGGTGAAGGTGACGACCAGCAGTTCCCACGGTTTCGCGCGTCCCGTCGCCAGGATGTGCGCCAGTCGCGTCGTCAGCACCCGGGTCTTGCCGGTTCCGGCCCCGGCCAGAACGAGCACGGGGCCGTCGACGCTCTCGACCGCCAGCCGCTGTTCGGGGTTCAGTCCGGCCAGATAGTCGCCGGTCCCGCCGCCCGGCGGACGGGCGCGGGCGAGGTCGGAAATCTTGGGAACAGGCAGGTCGGTCACGGGTGGCGGGGTTCCGGATCAGTCGGGAGCGGGGAGGGCGATGTCTAGAACATAATGAGCACATCCGTCGACCGGCTCCCGACATCCCCTGCCCACGGGCATCGGTGCTGGAACCGCCAAGCCTGACCGTCGTTTGCCTTTCAACCGAACCGGATCAGGAGATCAAAATGACCGACAACAACACCAACAGCGGCAACAGCGGCGGCGGCAATGCCGGCCTGGCCTTCATCGTCGGCGGCATCGTCGTGGTTCTGGCCATCGTCGCCTATTTCGTCTTCACCGGGGCCTCGCCCGAGCCGAAGCAGGTGGACGTCGATGTCAGCCTGCCGGAGGTCTCGGCCCCGTCCGTTCCCGCCCCGGCCGGCTGAATCCGGCCATGACCGCGCCCCGCGACACCACGTCCGGTCACCGGGCCGGCCCCGGCTGGCGGGGACTGGTGGTCGCGGGGCTGCTGGTCGGGCTGGCGGTCATTCTCATCGTGCTGATCGTCAGGGCGGCCGCGCCGCTGTCGCCTCGGCGACCGGTCCAGGTCGACCTTCCCCTGCCGCAGCCGACCCTGCCGGATACGCCGCGCCTGCCGGACGGTCCGATCGTGCCGCCGGTTGACCGGCGCGTGGCACCCGCTCCGGCGACCGATCCGGCTCCGTGAGTCCTAGCGCAGGCGATAGCTGATCGTCGTTACGACCCGCACCTTCTTGTCCGGCGACGTGCTTTCGTCGCCGACCTCGTCGCGGGCCAGAATCTGGAACGAGCCCTGGTTGGCCTGGCGGATCGGCCCCAGGGGCGCGCCGGAATCCTTGGCGAATTGCTCGGCCCCGGTCCGGGCCGAGGCCGTGGCCTCGGCGATCATCGCCGGGCGCACCGCGTTGAGCCGGGTGAAGATATAGGTCGGGCCGGCGTAGTCCTGCAGCACCACCCCCTGTCGCACCAGTTCGTTCAGCGCCCGGCTGGTGGCCTGCACCCGGTCGACGTCCGTGCTGCGCACCCCCACGGTCTGGGCCAGGATGAAGCGCGGCCCGCCGGACTGACTGGCGTATTCGCGGGATCGGGTGTCGGCCACTTCCAGCCGCCCCAGCGAAACGGCGTCCTCCGGATAGCCCTGGGCGGTCAGGAAGCGGCGCACGATAACCAGATCGCCGTCGATACGGCCCTGGACCTCGGACAGCACATCGCCCGAGGCGGTGAAGCGCAACGGCAGTACCGCCAGATCCGCCCGGACGTCCCGTTCGGCCAGGCCCCGCACGGTGACCGATCGATCACCGATCCGGGCATTGACCAGACCCTGGCCGACAAAGGCCCCGCTGCCGATCAGGCCCACGGCCAGCAGGGCCCCCACGACGAGGGCCGGCATCAGGGGATGGTCGCGCATGGTCGCCTCCGGGTTCAGGGGCGGAGGATGCGCCGATGCGGGAAGCTGTCAATCGCCGTGGCGCGCCGCCTGTTCCAGCGCCAGCAGCCGGCAGGCCGAGGCCAGGGATCGCCGACCCCGCGTCGTGTCGATCCAGGCCAGCAGTCCCGCATGGCTCAGGCCGCGGGCGGCGGCGACCCGGTCCAGGATGACCCAGAATTCCGGTTCCAGCGCCACCGAGGTGGCGTGGCCCGACAGCATGACCGACCGCTTCTTCAGCATCCACTCCGCTCCAGCATGGCGACCGTGCCCGGACGGCGTGATCGCCGGTGGATATCCCTAGCGCGATCGTCCCGTCGCGGACCAGTCGGTCCGGGTCGCCATGCCCGTTCCCGTGCGACGCGAAAGCCGCTATGTTGTCAGTGATCAGGAAGGCCTCTGGCATGACGATGACCACCGCGACCGGCTCCGAAGACTTCATGCGCCAGCGTTCCGAACGCCTGCGCCCGATCAAGGCCCTCCAGGCCTTCGGCCGGCTGATCCGCGACAAGGAGGACACCGCCCAGGTGTTCGAGATCATGAAGGCGCTCAGCGGCCGCTCGGTGTCGCGCGGCTACTACCGGCTGCTGAAGACCACCGAGGGCGGACGGCAGGCCTTCCTGCACGAGGAACTGGCCCACAAGCTCGACGATCCCGAGTGGCTGGCCCGGTTTCCCGAGGGCACGGTCGGCGGGGCCTACCGGTCGTTCCGCAACGCCCGGGGCTTTACCGCCGACGGCCTGGCCGCGGTCGAGCGCGAGGTGGTGCCCTTCATCGACGCCCCCCATCCGCTGATCTGGTATTCGCGTCGCCTGCGCGACGTCCACGACATCTGGCACGTGCTGACCGGCTATGAGACCGACGCCCTGGGCGAGGCCTGCGTCGTGTCGTTTTCCTATGGTCAGACCCACAATCTGGGCTTCGCCTTCATCGGCTGGGGCGCGGCCCGCGAGGTCCAGCGCGAGAACCGCAGCATCCCGGCCCGCAAGGCCGTGCTGCAGGCGTGGCGCAACGGCCGCGCCGCGCGCTGGCTGCCGGCGCTCGACTACGAAGCCCTGTTCGAGCGGCCGCTGACCGAAGTGCGTCAGACGCTCGGCATCCGTCCGCCGACGGTCTATGACGCGGTGCCGGTGGCCGTGCGTCAGGGCCTGAAGCTGCGCTCGGCCTGATCCGGCCCGTTCACGGACGTAAGGTCGGCGGCGGCGGGGTGGCCAGGACGTCGACGCGGCGCGCTTCGGACCCATCCGTTCCGGCCTGGTCCGGCGCGGGTTCGACCGCGCCGGCCGCGACGACGGTGATCTGCCCGACCGCAAGACCCCGCTCGACCAGATAGTCGCGCACCGCCTCGGCGCGCTCGCGGGCCATGCGCTGGTTGGCCCGGGTTCCACCGCGGCTGTCGGTGCGACCGGTCAGGGTCAGCGACCAGCCGTTGTCGACGAGCCCTTCGGTCGCCAGCACAGCGTCCAGACTGGCCCGCGCGGCCTCGGACAGTTCGGCGCTGCCGTAGTCGAACAGGACCCGGGCCTCGACCGGTTCCGGTGCCGGGGCCTGGCGGTTCTCGATCTCGGCCCGGACCGACGGGCGGATGATGGAGGCGGTCGGCGGCGCGCCGGCCTCGACCGCCGGCACCGGTGCGGGACCGCGATCGACGGACCGGTCGTCGCAGGCGGCGGCCAGACCGGCGAGAACCAGGCCGACGCCGATCACGGGCAGATGACGGTTCATGCGCCGGCCGGCGAAGGAAGTGGGGTCATGCCTTCGTCTCCTTTCGGGGGCGGGGATTTGCGGGCCCGGGCCTTGGCCGGATCCCGCGGCGGGACATAGGACACGACGGTATCGCCCGGCTGCGGCCTGGGCCGCGAGGCATGGCTGAAGAAATGCAGCTTACCGTCTTCCCGGACCAGCAGCAAAAGGTCGGCCTCGGCGGGCAGCTCGTCGCGGGCGTCGTCCATGCTGAATTTCTCGCTCAGGCGGGTCTTGCGGAAGCCCCAGCCTTCGCGTTCGCGGCGCGCGATCTCCTCGACGCCGAGGCCCGAGGCGAACAGGGTGCGGCCACGCAGGGCCGGGGGCAGGGCCCGCGGGTTCTTTTCCGAGGTATCGCCCAGCTGAAAGACGGCATGACGGCCCATCTCGGGGACCAGCTCGTTGCAGACCAGGGCGTTGTAGGCCTCGTTGTCGGTCGTCGCGACCAGGGCCTGGAACTGGCCCATGTCGACATGGTCCTCGCTGCCTTCCGACAGGATTTCCCCGTGGAAGACCGGCATGCCCATCTGCCGCGCGGCGGCGAGGCGCTGCCAGCTGGTATCGGCGATCAGCACGCGGATCTTCAGCGAGGTCAGCATCTGGGCCAGCGACAGGCTCCAGGGCGTCGTGCCGACGATCAGCACGCCCCGGTCCGACGATCCCGTGACCCCGAGCCAGCGCGCCGCCAGCTTGGCGGTGAAGCTGTGCGCGACGATGGTGGCGATGACCACGGCAAAGGACAGGGCCACCAGGGTGCTGCCGTCGGCATAGCCCAACTCACCGAGCCGCAGGGCGAACAGGCCGCTGATGGCGACCGCGACGATGCCGCGCGGGGCGATCCAGCCGATGAACAGCTGCTCGCGCAGCGGCACCGGACTGAAGGCCAGGCTGAGCAGGACGGTGGCCGGGCGCACGATAAACAGCAACACGATCAGAAAGGCCGCGAACCGCCATTCGAACTGGCGCAGGACCTCGAGGTTCAGCGACGCCGAAAGCATCACGAACACGCCCGACACCAGCAGGACGGTGATGTTCTCCTTGAAATGCCGGAAGTCCCGGAAGCTGGCCAGGTTCATATTGGCCAGGGCCACACCCATCACCGTCACGGTCAACAGCCCGGCCTCGTCCTGGATCATATTGCCGCCGACGAAGACGCCGATGACGGTGATCAGCAGCACCGGGGACTTCAGGAATTCGGGCACATAGCCGCGCGGAAAGGCCCAGGCGATGGCCCGGGCCGCGCCCCAGCCGATCAGGCCGGCGACCGTCGCCGCCAGCAGCAGCGAGACGACGACGCCGACGACGGTGTCGCCCTGACCGGCCCGGTGCAGCACCTCATAGGTCAGCACCGCGCACAGGGCCCCCAGGGGGTCGTTGACGATGGCTTCCCATTTCAGGATGGCGCGCGGGCGCTGGGCCAGATTGGTCTGGCGCAGCAGGGGCAGGACCACGGTCGGACCGGTCACCACCAGAATGCCCGCGAACAGGATGGCCACCGGCCAGATCAGGCCGGCGACATAGTAGCAGGCGAGGGTGCCCAGCACCCAGGCGATCGGCACACCCAGGAACACCAGCCGGTGCACCGCGCCCTCGGCATGCCGCAGCTCACGGAAATTCAGGTTCAGCCCGCCCTCGAACAGGATGATGGCCACGGCCAGCGAGATGATCGGCTCCAGCAGGTGACCGAAGTCGCGCTCGGGCTGGATGAAGCCGGTCAGGGGACCGCCGATGATGCCGGCCAGCAGCATCAGGGCGATCGCCGGCCACCCGGTGCGCCAGGCGATCCATTGCGCGCCGATACCCAGCACGCCGATTGCCGCGAGGACCAGTCCCTGATTTTCCATTCTGCCCCGATGTTACGGAAGATCGTGAGTCTAGCCAATGGCTCAGGCGGCCAGGCGTTGCAGCGAATCGTCGATGAGTGAAACCGGCCGGAACCGTATGTGACCGGCAGCGGCCGCCGGACGCTCGCAATGTCCGGGGATTCGGCTCAAGTGTCCGGATCTTCCGCCCCTGTCGATGGTTCGCCGCCCTGTGCCTTTTCCCTCGCCGACCCGCCCCGGTTTTCGACGCCCTTCCGCGGGGATGCTTGCCGTTCTCGGAGTAGCCGTCTGCGCCCTGATCTGGGGCACCACCTGGTTCGCCATCACCCTGCAACTGGGCACGGTCGATCCGGTCGCCTCGGTCGTCTGGCGCTTCGGCCTGGCCGCCATCGTGCTGTTCGCCGGCTGTCTGGCGACGGGCCGCCGGATTCGCCTGAGCCGGTCGCAGCATCTGGCGGCCCTGGGGCAGGGGGCCTTCGTCTTCGCGATCAGCTACGCCTTCGTCTATGCCAGCGAACAGCGCGTCGCCTCGGCCATCGTTGCCGTGATCTTCGCCGCCCTGGCCTTTCTCAATCTGGTGCTGTTCCGCGTCGTGGCCGGCCAGAAGGCCGCGCCGATCGCCTGGGCCGGAGCCTGTCTGGGCCTCCTGGGTGTGGCCGTTCTGTCCGCCAGCGAGATCGTCGGGGCCCGGATGGAGTCGGCGGCCCTGATCGGCATCGGGTTCGCGATCATCGCCGTCACCAGTTCCACTGTCGGCAACTATTTCGCCTGGCGCGGCCAGGTCGCCGGGGCGGCGGTGATCCCGGCGACGGCCTGGGCCATGGCCTATGGCACGGGGATTCTCGGGGTGTACGGCCTCGCCACCGGGGTGCACTGGAGCATCGAGCTGACGGCCGCCTATCTGGGCTCGCTGCTGTATCTGTCGCTGCTCGGTTCGGTCGTGGCCTTCGTGATCTATTTCACCATCGCCCGGTCCCGCGGCTATGCCCTGGCCAGCTATATTTCGGCCCTGACCCCGCCGATCGCCATGCTGGTCTCGGTCCTGTTCGAGGGGGCCAGTTTCGGCTGGCCGGCCCTGGCCGGCCTGGCCCTGGTGCTGTCCGGCCAGGCCCTGCTGATCCGCGCCCCCCGGCCTAGCTGAACCAGCGCCAGCGGCGGCGTTTGCGCGGCTTGCCGGTCTTGTCCTGTTCGGCGTCGCGGGCCGCCTGCGCCTCGCGTTCCTTGCGCTCGGCGGCGAGCCGCAGGGCCACCAGGACCGGGATCAGGCCGTGGCGGATACGGTAGCTGACGGGACTCGCCCATGCTCAATCCTCCCGCTTCTGACCGTCCAGCAGGCGCGCGGCCCGGTCCCTGGCCTCGCTCGCGGCCTTGCGTTCGGCCCTGGTGCGGCCACTGGCGGCGCGGTTTGTGACGGCGTCGGCCCTGGCCTCCGCCTTGGCTCGCGCCTTGCGCACCTGGTTCAGATTGATGATCTCGGCCATTCGGGCCTCCGAGGCTCTGAGCGACAGTGGACCGACAGGCTGGGCGCAGACGGCCGCGGGATCAAGTCTGCAGGCCCACGGCCCGGTGTCGGTGCCCGTCAGGCTTACCGCGAATTCACCCCGGAGCCGCCGGGCACGGTGCATAATCCCGGTGTCGCGCCCGCTCCGGGGCGTTGAGGAGACGACCGCTGTGATCCGCCTGATCCTGAACATCCTGTGGTTCATCCTGGGCGGCTGGTTGTCCGGCCTGCTGTGGCTGATCGGCGGCACGTTCCTGGCCCTGACCGTGGTCGGCCTGCCCTGGACGTTCGCGGCCTGGCGCATCGCCAGCTATTCCTTCTGGCCCTTCGGCCGCGAGGTCGTCTGGGCCGGTGAGGCGACCGGCAAGGATGTCGGCTGCCTGGGCATCGGGCTCAATGTGATCTGGTTCGTGTTCGCCGGCTGGTACATCGCCCTGTCCCACATCATGATCGCCGTGTTCGAGGCGATCACCATCATCGGCATCCCCTTCGCCCTGAAGGATCTGGAGCTGGCCAAGCTGGCCATGCTGCCGGTCGGGGCGACGATCCGCGACAAACCGTGATCAGTCGTCGTCGGCCAGCAGGACATCCAGATAGGTCTGCGGCCGGTTCAGGAAGCCACGTGTGATCTGGTAGTGGTCGGTGTCCTCCCAGGCGACACGCGCCAGCCCGTGCGGCGAGGCCTGATAGATCCAGGCGTCGGGATAGCCGAGCAGAATTGGCGAATGGGTGGCGATGATGAACTGGGACTTCGTGTTCACCAGCTGATGCAGCCGCGCCAGGAAAGACAGCTGGCGTGACGGTGACAGTGCCGCTTCGGGTTCGTCCATTATGTACAGGCCGTTGCCCTGAAACCGGTTCTCGAACAGGTCGAAAAAGCTCTCGCCGTGGGACTGCTCATGCAGTCCGGTCTGGCCCGCCCGGCCTGTGCCGGAGGCATCCAGATAGGTCGCTGTATTGAAGAAGCTCTCGGCGCGCAGGAAATAGCCGTCCGTCGCCTTGATCGGTGCCCGGACCGGCCGGACGAACCGGTGCAGCGGCGAGTGTGAGGCATGGGTCGTGAACTGGTGGTCCCTCGATCCGCCCTCGGCATTGAAGCCCCAGGCGATCGCCAGGGCTTCAATGAGGGTGGACTTGCCCGAACCGTTTTCACCGACCAGGAAGGTCACGCGCGGGTGGAAGGCCAGGGAGTTCGTGGTGCGCACGACCGGCAGGTTGAAGGGATAGACGTCGTCATCCCAACCCTCACGCCGCTCGAAACGCGCCTCAATCCAGTAGGGACGGTCTAGGGCGGTCATGCTCAGAAGCCTGTGAACAGGCGGTCGAGGGCGCGGCGGATGGGGTCTTCATACCGGGCCAGTGAGCCAACAGCACGGGTGGGCGGTCGCCGATCTATCGCACCGATCTCGGAGAGCAGGAGTACGAAAAGTTCTCCTTCGAACTCCACCCTGAGGCTCACGCTCGTCAGCACGGCTTGCATCGGCATTTTCAACAACGGCGCGACGAGTCGGGTCGGGGTTTCGTCATAGAATTGCGACTGGACCACGACCAGGTACGGCGCAATCGCTCGCGAGCGCACTGACGGATTGTCGATGACATCGAACTGCCGGATCACCAGCGGCGCAAATCCTCGCCGAAGACGCCATGGCGGTCTATCCGTTCGTTGTGGAGACGGATTGCCTCTGCGTTCTCCTCGGCCCAGCGCTTGGCGCGGGCCTCGGCTCCGGCAGGATCGACCTTCTGAAGGTACAGGCGCAGGCTGCGCTCATCCACGCCGGTGACGTCGATGCCGAGCCGCGCGGCCTGTTCCAGCAGTTCCGGCTCTATCTCGATCTTCTTCAACTCGGGTTTGGCCATGGCGCGAGGCTACGCCGAAACCCGCGGCCTCGCTACCAACCCGAAGTAGGTAGCCATCACCCCGGCGAGATCATCTTCTCCGGCCGCACGGCCTCGTCGAACTCGGCGTCGGTCAGATAGCCGCCGCCGACGGCTTCCTCGCGCAACGTCGTCCCGTTCTTGTGCGCCGTCTTGGCGATTTTGGCGCAGGCGTCGTAGCCCAGCTTGCCGTTCAGGGCCGTGACCAGCATCAGCGAATTGTCGAGGCCGCGCTTGATGTTGTCCTCGCGCGGCTCGATGCCGACGACGCAGTTGTCGGTGAAGGACACCGCCGCATCGGCCATCAACCGCACTGACTGCAGGAAGTTGTAGGCCATCACCGGGTTGAAGACGTTCAGTTCGAAATGCCCCTGCGAGCCGGCGAAGGTGACGGCGGCATGGTTGCCGAACACCTGGACGCAGACCTGGGTCAGGGCTTCCGACTGGGTCGGATTGACCTTGCCCGGCATGATCGAACTGCCCGGCTCGTTTTCCGGCAGGGCCAGTTCGCCCAGACCCGAACGCGGGCCCGAGCCGAGGAAGCGGATGTCGTTGGCGATCTTGAACAGCGAGGCGGCGACCGTGTTGATGGCCCCGTGGCTGAACACCATGGCGTCGTGGGCGGCCAGGGCCTCGAACTTGTTGGGGGCCGTGGTGAAGTCGAGGCCGGTGATCGCCGCGATCCGCTCGGCCACCTGTTCGGCGAAGCCGACCGGGGCGTTCAGCCCGGTGCCGACGGCGGTGCCGCCCTGGGCCAGTTCCATCAGTTTCGGCAGGGTCTGTTCGATCCGCTCGATGCCGTTGGCGACCTGCTGGGCATAGCCGCCGAACTCCTGGCCCAGCGTCAGCGGGGTCGCGTCCTGCGTATGCGTCCGGCCGATCTTGATGATGTGGGCCCAGGCCCTGGCCTTGGCGTCCAGCGCCGCGTGCAGATGCTTCAGGGCCGGAATCAGGTCGTTGACCAGCTGTTCGGCGCAGGCGACGTGCATGGCCGTGGGGAAGGTGTCGTTGGACGACTGGCTCATGTTGACGTGGTCGTTCGGATGGACCGGCTTTTTCGAGCCCATCTCGCCGCCCAGCATCTCGATGGCGCGGTTCGAGATCACCTCATTGGCGTTCATGTTCGACTGGGTGCCCGAACCGGTCTGCCAGACCACCAGCGGGAAATGGTCGTTGAGCCGGCCCGAGATTACCTCATCGGCGGCCTTGACGATGGTGTCGCCGATCGCCGGATCCAGCTTGCCCAGCGCCATATTGGTCTCGGCCGCGGCGCGTTTGACGATGCCCAGCGCCCGCACGATCGGCAGCGGCTGCGTCTCCCAGCCGATCTTGAAATTGCCCAGTGACCGCTGCGCCTGCGCGCCCCAGTAGCGGTCGGCGGCAACCGCGATGGGGCCGAAGGTGTCGGTTTCGGTACGGGTCTTGGTCATGGCAATCTCTCAGGCTGGGCGAACCGGGTGGTCTTAACACCAGATCAGGGGCGGGCAAGCCGCGCCCTTGTTGCGCGGGCCCGGAAATGATATGGCTAGAGTTATGGCGTTAGATGAGGAAATCAGCGTCGGCGTCCTCGAAGCCCGCAACCGGTTCTCCGAACTGATCCGCCGGGTCGTTCACGGCGCGACCGTTACCGTGACCCGGCATGGCCAGCCGATCGTTCGACTCGTCCCGGCCCGGCCCGAGGTCAACCAGGCCGAGATCGACGAGATGCTCGCCGGCGCGCGACGTCTGCGGGCCTCCGCGACCTTCACGACATCCTGGCGCGAGAGCAAGCGGGATCGCGACGAGGGGCGACGCTTCTGATGTTCGTCGTCGACGCCTCCATCGCGCTCGCCTGGCTGCTGCCGGACGAAGAGACCGACAAGGCCGAGACGGTGATGGTCCTCGCCAGGCGGAGCGGCGCGATCGCGCCGGCCCTGTTTCCGCTGGAAGTGGCCAATGCGCTCAGGTCCAACCTGCGCCGGGGACGGCTTGACGCCATCTATCGCGACGCTGCGCTCGATCAGCTCGACAAGGCGGCCGTGGCCCGGGATCTGGAGGCCTATGATCCGACCGTGCTACGCGAGACGGTGAGGTTGTCCGACAAGCACGATCTGACTGTCTACGACGCCGCCTACCTTGAGCTGGCGCTCAGACACGATGCGCCGCTCGGTACGCTTGATGACGATCTGCGGCGCGCGGCCGGTGCCGAAAATGTGGTGCTGCACCCTTGAGCCCGGACTGGATCGGCACGGGCAAGGTCCGCGCCCGCGCGACCGGCGACGTGGTCGAGATCACCATCGACGGCCTGACCACCCAGGCCAAATACTACAAGCCGCTGGCCTATGAGTTCTTTCGCAAGGAATGGACGTCCCGCCCCAGCTATGGCGACTACACGGTCGAGATCGTGATGGAGCATGTCGGCGATCCGCCGTGGCTGGACCTCGACAACCTGGCCAAGGCCCTGCTGGACGCGATCAAGGGCTATCTGTTCCACGACGACAGCCAGGTCGCCCGTCTGCTGGTCGAGCGGCGACAGGGCGAACGCGAACAGATCACGATCCGGGTGTTTCCCCGGATCACGGCCGACGGCTGAATTGCCGGCTATTTCTTGCGGAACTGGTCCAGCGATACGACCTTGGGGCCGTCATCGCCTGACGGCGGCGGCGGGGTGGGTTCGGGTTCGGCGGTCAGGTCCTCGATCGTCTCCGGAGCCTCGAACTGCAGCATGAACTGCACCGCCGGGTCATAGAACCGGGTCACGGCCGAATAGGGCACGTTCAGCACCTTGGGCATGCCGCCGAATTTCAGCATCACACTGAACCGGTCCGCATCGACGCTCAGGTCCCAGTACTGGTGCTGCAGGATGACCGTCATGTCGTCCGGGTATTTGGCCAGGATGTCCGGCGGCACGCTGACACCGGGGGCCCGGGTCTTGAAGGTGATGTAGAAATGGTGGGCACCGGGGATGCCGCTCGGCCCCGCGGCCAGATCCAGCGCAGCACGGATCACGCCGCGCAGGGCGTCCTGCGCGAGTTGCTCATAGTGCATCTCGTCGACCGGGGGGGTCTCGTCGGCCATCGTCACCTCGGTTGTTCGCCGTGACTGATAGCCGTGCCGGGCAGTCGGCGGAAGGTGGTGATGAAAGGAATTGTCAGTCCGGTGGCCTCTATCGGGGCCGGAAACCGGAAAAGTGCCAGGGGTTCTGTTGGCGGGCCCCCTGGCGGCCCCGCCCCAGGAACTGATCCCTGAGGACTTAAGAGTTCGAAATCAACCGAACCGCATTACGCGGCGAGGCGGACTTCTCCAGCGAAGTTATCGTTCGCAGTTAGAAAATGGCCCGATACGGTAGGCCAGGACGGGCGAAAGAAACCTTTTTACACGTCCGTCGATGCTAGTCGGCCCCATGCTCGCTCCGCCGATAACGCGGGGAAGGAATGGTGGAGCCGCCGGGAATCGCACCCGGGTCCGGTCCGCTTATTACAAGCACGTTTATCGCCATATCCGGAGCAAGCCCCGGCACACCCAATATAGGCGCTTTGGTTCCGGCTTCCAAGGGGTTGGACCGGCGGAACCGTCGGGACCGGGAGCCGGGGCCCCTCTGGCGGCTGGACGGCCGTGTGTGGGGCCCATAATCAGTCTTCATGCCCGCGTTTCAATCCGCCTCCCGACTGCCAGTGATCTTCGGCCTGCTCGGCCTGCTGACCGTGGCGGCGGGCTGTCTGGTCTGTGCCCTGTCGGGGGTACCGGCCGGGTCCTGGCTCCGGAACCTCGTCGCCTGGGTCGTGGGGGCCGCGGCGGCGGGCGGTCTGGCCGCCGTGGCCGGTCGACGCACCGCCCTGGTCCTGCTCGGGCTCGCGGTCGTCGGTCTGGGGGCCAGTCTGGCGGGCGCGGCGCAGCAGGGTGTGCATCGCTGGCTGGATATCGGCCCCCTGCACATCAATGTCGCCTTCCTCGTCCTGCCCGCCGCGGTCGTGGCCCTGGCCTGGCATCGGGAACGGCTGTGGGCCTGGGGCCTCGCCCTGGTCCTTCAGGGATTGCTTGTCGTTCAACCCGATGCGTCCCAGGCGACGGCGTTCGGGCTTGCGCTCGGGGTCGTGGCGCTGCGGGCCCCGCTGGCGACCCGGCACCGCGGCGGGATCATCGGGCTGGCCGCCGCATTGGCTGCCGCCAGCTGGCTGCGTCCGGACCCGCTCGCGGCGATCCCGGAGGTCGAGGGGATCGTCGGGCTGGCCTATGCCGTCAGCCCCGGACTGGCGCTGCTGTCGGTCGCCCTGCTGATCGCGACCCTGCTCGTGCCGGCCGTCCTTGCCCGCTCGCCCGGCCGGGCCGGACAGGCCGGCGGGCTGGCCCTGTCGGCCTATGGTCTGGCCACGACGGCGACCACCCTGTTCGGGGCGTTTCCGGTGCCTCTGCTTGGGATCGGGATGAGCCCGATCCTGGGTTTCTGGCTGGGCGTCGGCCTGCTGGCGGCGGGCCTCAGGCCGGGGTCGGAGCCCGCCGCCAGTCCGGCGTCTGGTTCCTGAACCAGGTCAGCTGGCGTTTGGCATAGTTGCGGGTCGCCTGCTGCACGGCGGTGATCGCCTCGGCCAGGCTGACCTCGCCGCGCAGATGGGCGGCGAAATCGCGCACCCCGACCGCCTTCATCGCCGGCAGGGTCGGATCCAGACGCCGGGCCACCAGTGTCCGGACCTCGTCCAGCGCCCCCTGTTCGACCATGGTCGCGACCCGGGCGTCGCAGGCGGCGTACAGCTGGTCGCGCGGCGGCTCGATCACGACGGCCTCCCAGCTGCCTTCGGCCAGCAGGGGGCGGGTGTCGGCCCGCCAGACGCTGAGCGGTTGGCCGGTGACGGTCAGGACGGCGAGGGCGCGGATCAGCCGCTGGCGGTCGCCGGAGGCGATGGCGGCCTCGGACTCCGGGTCAGCCTCGACCAGACGCCGCCGCACCGAGCCTTCACCGGCCGAGTCATAGAGGGCGCTGATCTCGTCGCGCACCGAATCGGGAATGTCGGGAATGTCGGCCAGG
>TARA_R110000868_G_scaffold159192_5_pt1 | contig 26575 bp, 46 predicted proteins | sample TARA_R110000868 | Tara Oceans TARA_R110000868 (sample SAMEA4397489) | marine metagenome | biome: Polar Biome; feature: [SRF] surface water layer (ENVO:00010504); material: water (ENVO:00002006), including particulate matter (ENVO:01000060) such as... | depth 5 m | reverse complement strand
GTATCTGGGCGAGGAAATCTCAAATTAATGCGCTCCGTCTTCCTAGCAGGTAGTCTATACGGATCGAACTGATCCTTACAACCCTGGTCGCATACGCGCAGGCCAGGAAAGTTAGGGTCTGACTGCAATGAGACAAACGTGCGCTTCATCTTGCACCGGTCACAAATACCGATTGCAAGACTTGTCAGGCCAGTTGTGTCTAAGAATATTGGCATTAGGCTGTATATACCGAAATATTCGACGACAGATAAATCGGCGACTTGTCGCGCTCTTCCTGCTCTGCCTCAAAGAAGTACTTCTCAGCCATTCTCTCTAGGTACGTAATGCGGTTATCTGATACGGCCGGCAACTCTAACGACATCCGATGCGCCAGCATAAAAATAACCGCCTCATACCAGCGCTGCGGCACTTCGAGCTCGTCCGTCAAGGCGCCAACGTCCATAATCTGACGCGAGTACCACGTCGTCATTTGGATGAACGGGTCGTTAGGAACAGGCCACAAGTAAATGCCAGGCTGCGGGATTGTCCGGTTGAACCAAAATTGGTACGGTTGATTGGCAGTAAAGTTCTTATTTGGCAGGTTCGTGTAATCGTCCCTGTTTAGACGGGACATCTGGACCTCAAGTGAGTTATTGCCTACATAAAACTCACGCAGTGCCATCGTCGCACCGCCATAAACACGTACACGGTAATATTCAACGGTCTGGCCAGGGTCAACGTCAGTCCAAATCCACTGGTTATCGCTAACTACAACAGACCCAAGGTCCTCAAGAGTGCTCCAAGTAGCTCCATCAGTGGAGTACTCAAAAATAACGGACCAAGTAGAAGAACCACCACCAGCAACATAAGGAAGAATCCCAATGCTGCCAGCATAAATAGGATTATCAGTTCCATAGTCCACCTGAATATTGCCATTCGCAGAAGTCTGCTGACAAAAAGTAGTAATGTCACTATCAGCCACGTTTGCTACTACACCGCCGGCAGAGCTTAAATAGCTGCCAACAGGGCGGCTCATCTGCCGGTAGAGGACGTTGAGCACGTCAACTGTACCAAGAGGCATCTCGTAGATGTACTGATCGGCGTTGAGGCCGATAACCTTCTTATTAATCGCCCAGTACTGAATGCCTAAGTTCGCTATGTGCGAAAGGGCAAAGAACAGTGACTGTCTTGCTGACAATAACTGCTCAGAGGTCAACTCCTCCGCTAATTTTCCACAGCGACGGGCGCCGTGATCAATTAACGTCTGGACATTAATGACTGTAGTGCCAACTGACCCAGAATATGCCATGACAACCCTTTACCATCCAGGTGATTTTTTCGAGCGAGACTCGCCCGTGCTTGCCTTTGATTTGATGCTACCGCCCTTCTTGTACCCGAGCTGACGGCCTAAGCTGCCGGCAGGGGATGGAGATAAGGTGGTCATGGCCTGAAAGCCCGGCGTAGACGTTCCCACAGCCTGGTTGATCTGGTTGAGAGACGAGCCAAGCGCCTGCGCACCCTCAGATATCTTATCGATACCCGTTGCAGCATTAGCGCTCATGTCTGAACCCATGTCGGTCAATCCACCATCAGCCATCTTTTTAACTTTAGCCATATGAGCCTTGATTACCAGTTACATTGATTTTTGTTCTTACTTGCAGTGCTAATCTTGCTTGTAGAAATAGCGCCACCTTTTTTCTTACCAATTTGTTCCAACATAAGCCGATCTTTTTCAAATTGCTCTCTGTCCAACTGGTTCATATCTTTTAACTTTGTTCGCTTACCCGATGTTCGCATTTGTCTAAATCTTTGTTTTTCTTCTTCAGAAAATTCACCTTGTGGGGCAACATTAACTGCACCACCTTCTATTTCTGAATTTAACTCTGAAAATGCATCTGCTGCTGATCTTGGCATAATATTTTCCTTACCAACCTGGGCAATTCCAACGCTTCATCGAAGCTCGGGACCTACTACCTTTTTCACTCTTTTCTGCTACTGCACCCATTCTCGCGCAGAATGAGTCCCGGCGCTTCCCACCCTCTGGCTGCGGAGCCTTGAGCTCAGATCCAGTCTCGCGGTTATACTTCTCGCGGCCTTTTTGCGTTAACCCAGCGCCACGCTCAACAGGCATCTTCTCGCCACGGCCAACAGCTAAGCTAACGCCACCCTTCGCCATCTTCGCAGTCTTAGCGGATTCCTTAAACGCACCAGCCGTCGGGGCACCCTCAGAGCCAGGCTTACGCATCTTCTCGCCAGAGCCCTCAGCGATTCTCTGCCTCTTGGCGTGGATATTTGCGTACAAGCCACCCTCAGCAGCCTTAGCCTCTGGAAGCTTGCTGTAGGCCTTCTTACCCACGTTAGATTGGACGTATTCAGCAGCAGTGGAAGCTGGGATGCCAACCTTTTTCGCAATCTTAGGATTATGCGCAGCGGCCTGCATTAATCGAAACTGTGATTTAGATTTGGCTGGCATGATTAACCACAGAAAATAGTGACAGCCGCACTAGCCGGCAACGTGACATGAATATTGGTCGTAAATCGGATTCCATTGCCTGGAAGTAGCGTTGAAATCACGGCAGTGTTAACTGTAATATTTACCCGCAAGAGCACCGTCCCGCCTGAGCCACCATCACGGAAAACAATCTCACCGGCAACGCCACCAGAGGCAAGCTGATACCCAGCAAGGTTTGTTGCCCCGGCATAAATTGTCCCCGTCGCGTCAGCGTGCGCTGCAAATACATTTGTCAATGTTGACATTTAAATCTCCAATTAAAAGTAGGGGCCGAAGCCCCCACCTTATTTAGCAAGCACCGCCACGCTTTTTACCTGGGGCGACCGTTACTGACTTCTCAGTCTTGGTAACAGAACCCTTCGGTATTACAGCCGGCTCACCGGTGAACAACTTTTTTGCCTTGCCGTACATTTCCTTCATCATGCTCATAGGATTCATTGCCTCGTCGAGTTCCTTCTGGACCTTTGGCACATTCTCAAACGCCTCACGACCCTTACGATCTAGCTTTTCCTCTTGAGCCTCACGAAGCAAACGCTTCTCAGTTTCGCCTAAACCGCCTGTGGAAAACTTCTTCACGCTGCCACCCTTTTTGAAGGTGCCAGACAGTTGGTTAATGCTTACAGGCGCTGATGGGCGCTTGTTACCTTGTGGCATCTTGACGGCACGACCATCGCTCTGGACAGCCCCACCGTCAGCAAACTTTTTTGCTGCACCACCAGTCTTGTAGCCGCCACCGTTGCTTTTCTTGACGCTACCAGTTGTAGTACCGCTTACGCCAGGAGGGGTCGTGCTAACGTTGCCGTTAACGCCGCCACCCTTAGCGTACATCTTTACGCCGCCACCATGCTTATAACCACCGCCGTTACCCATCTTCACTTCACCTGTTTTTGCAGGAGAATGGTCAGGGTGAGCCGTCGTTATCTTACTTTTGCCCATTTCGGACTTAATGATGCCGCCGGTCGCGTAACCACCTTGACCCATCACGACGCCGCCAGTAGCAAACTTCTTACCGGACATCGCCTTCTTGATCATTGCGCGGTCTTGAGCTGCATCTGCATGCGCCTCGCCACCTTTTTTCATCATGGCAGCAGCACGGCCGATTGGGGCCGCAGGAGCAGCACCGCCTGGTCGAGCCATCATCGCACGACGACGTGCAGCCATTGACGGCTTCATCGGCGCCGTACCCGGCATAGCAGCGCCAGAAGGCAAGCCGCCGCGGGTAGGCATACGCGGAGCATCCACAGAGGGAGTACCGCCCATTTGCATTTTCTTCTCTACTGAACCACCTTTTTTGAGCTTGAGCTCAACGGTAGGCTCCGTGGTCATCATCTTGACCATTGGTTTAAATTGACCCATTTCCTTCTCCTATTAGGCTTGCGTGACGCCAAGGGCGCCCGCACGAGTTGCGTTTGGACCGGCTGCTATTGCGGACAGTAAGACGCCTACTACAAGGCGCTTAATGCCGTCACAGGCTGATGAGGGATCATAAGTCCCCCGAACGTCTCCTGTGGCTGCTGTTGCAGTCGTGCTGTCGGCGGCGACAAAAGTACCAGTGTCTGCGGCTAAAGTGTTATCCCACTTTACGCTGCCAATATAGCCAGCGTTAGAGGCGCGAACAGGAAGACCAATTACGTCAGACGTGCCTACAGTAATCGCAACGACAGTGCCGCCGCTTACCGTAACGCCCGTAATAACAGAAAAAGCCTTCTTGCCGTTTACCGTAGTCGATGCTACCGCACTCGACGTAATCGTCTCCGTCATAGCCTGACCATAAATGTCAAAGCCAACAACGGTGAAAATACGTGAGGTCGGTGTGCCTGACCCAGTACTAACACTTACAGCACGCGGAACGTCAAGCCGATAACCATTCTGAAAGTTAGTGACACGGAACAACGTGACACTTGTACCAGCAGTCAAAGTTATCGCACCAGCACCCGCAGGGGTTTGCGCAGTTGCCAGGTTATTGATGGCTGCCGCAGCCGGGACTGTATCCCATACATAGATCCGGCCAAGCGGCCCAACACCTGCTGACATAGGGGAGGGGTCGCCAAGCGACATCCCCATCTCAGTAACCGCAGTCCCGAGGAACAAATCATCATCGAACTGGGGCATGGTCTACTCCTTAGGCGTTGAAGCCGGTGCCGTCAACAATACCTGCCGAAGCAAAATTACCCGCAAACGCAATAGAAGTACCGCTCAGGTCAATTGAACTTGCCGAAAGTGAAGTATCACTTGCAAAGAAGTTACCCGAAACAAGACCATTATCAGACGATTGAGCATCAAGCTTCAGGTAAAGGGCTTTGTTAAAGTCCATAAACTGATTGCCAGAGACTTGCGTCGTTTGGAACGTATAAGTCGCCGAGGTAGCCGTCACAGACTTAATGTCAGCGCCAGTAATGCCGATAAAACGATTGTTAGCAACCACATTGTGCGTCGTGCCAACACCAATCGGAGCAGCAGCAGCTTGGAAGCGCATACCAATTGCAGCAGATCCGCGAATTAGGCTGTTCTGCACAACATTCTCAGATGCGGTATAAGCATCGTCCGTTGCGTTTACCTGGAAAGCCAAGCAGGCCTTGTTTACCGTCATTGCTGCGTTGCCATCAAAGACGCAATTGTCAAACACACCGCCGTTACTGTCAGTGATCGCAACATCGCTGTTGTCTTCATTGTAGAAACGCATGTTGCGAATGACTACGCCTTGCGACTCAGTAATGGTCAGGGCAGTGCCCGTTGCATCACCAACGTCAGGGCGCTCATAGCCGCCTACTTGGCAACCAATAATCGTCAGATAGTTGATGCCGCTGATAACCAAGTTCTCGTTGTAGGTGCCAGGGAACACAAGGATTGTGTCGCCAGCGCCAGACGTACAGGCGTTAATCGCAGCTTGGATAGTCGTCGCAGTAATCTCTACGCCGGCGCCTGGAGGGCCAACTTGGCCAGTCGCGTCAACATAAATAACCTTGCCGTTACCGTTAGGAACAGAAATAGGGGCAGGACCAGTAACTGGAACGCCGAAAGAAGTAATCCCGTTAGGGAAGTTTGTTAGCATCGTCTTCTCCTTGAAAAGCTTGACGAATTGATAAAAAGGCCGAGTTTCCCCGGCCCCAATACTTAAATACCAGGCGTACCGTACAGAGTACGTGGGTCAGTCCAACCCACCTGATAACGCTCAGTTGCCTTGTAACGCATGGTGTCGGTCTCGAAATCACCTTCCATCGTCTTTTCAAGGCGACGACGCATCAGAAGCTTAGTGCCTTCTGGAGCATCGGTCTGAACCCACCAGGCGCTCGAATTGGTCAAACGCGACAGCACTGCAGCGCCTTCATCAAGCAAGCCAATTGATTTGACTGGGTTGATGTCGTTGTTTGCATTGCCGGAACGCAGGACCGACTTCAGCAGAACTTCAGCCTGGAACACATTGCCTGGGGCAACCACCAATTGACGTGGGACCAGACGAATTTTCTTCTGGTTGTTGTCAACAGCCTGACGGATCTGGATGAGCATCTGCTCAAGCGAGGTCTGGGACAGGTTAGCAGCGGTCGTCAGCAGGTTGCTGAAGGTGCCGTTAGCGATTGGGTGTGAAGCATTGCTCAGCGACACACCGTCACCGCCTGGGTAGGCCGAGTTAAACGCACGGTTCAGCACGTTCGCGCACAGGGTTTCCTTGGTTTCAATCAAGGACTGAGCGAGGTGACGGGCATAGACCGAGCCGATACGGATGTGGTCGCCGTCTTCCACCAGCACTTTGGTCAACGCGAAGGCCAGGCCATACACGTTGTAAACATAGCGCTGCAGGAACAACACGCCGCCCTGCTGATACGTTACCGGAGTACCGTCTGGCAGTTGTGGGGCGAGACCAAAACCATAAAGAACTGGCTCTTCGTGGTAGTTGCGTGGGATACCGTCTTGCTCACGGAACACGCGTGACCATTCGTCAGTACGTTGATCATAAACGCCGTCAAAGCATTCGTTCATGATTGGTTCAACGATACTACGGAAGTCTGTACTTCTCATCGGGGCTGCCATAATTCAGTCCCTCCTTTAGATAGCGTTAATTGATGCAACGTACTGACTGAGAGCAATCTGTACTTGAACAATCGTATAGGAATCACCCCAGGCATTATCTGGATAGGGGGCCAAGTTGATGACACGCATCACGTTAGTTGAACCAGAACCGGCAGGGGTCGTTCCCAGGGAAGCGGAGGACAGGCCAGTAGTAGTGGAACCAGTAGTTGGGTTGGTAATGTCATACTGATCACCGACCGAGTTTTGCGCGAGTGAGCCAGCAGACTGCATCTCATACACAATGTTCGGGTCGCTGTAGTAGTACGCAACCAAAGAACCTGTCTGGAACGATTCGTTAGCAGGCCAGAATGGCGAGATGCGACGACGACCTGTCGAATCAGTCCACTCAACACCAGCAAACGCGCCTTGAATGGCTTCGCTACCAGAACTATTTTCAATCCAGCCAGCAGTGTTCATCTTCACGGGCGCACCCTTGAAAATGTTCGCGGCGTAGCCGAGGGATACGTTTCCAGAAGTGGAAACAGCTTGAATGCCGTCAGCAAGTGCAACAGCGCGGTCCAAACCGGATGGATGGAAAGCGGGGCGCATGCCAAACGGAGCAGCAATAGTACTCATATTAGCTCCTAAATGGTTTAATGCTTACGCTCAGGCAAATACCGGAGCAGAAAGCGGCTTATCAATATTGCCCAAGCCTTCGCCTTCGACTTGTCCGAGCTTGCGACCCGAACTATCACGTCCAACCTGAGATTCAGCCTGCACCTTGATCTTGTTAGCCTCTTCCATTGGCTGATCATGGTGAAAGTGAGTCATGATCTCCTGATAAATGTCTTCAGGGATCTTGAACAACAACATCTCGTTACACGCAATATAGCCAATATGCTCCCCAGCCTTTACGCGGTGATTTTCAAACCCGTCTATCTCTTCTGCTTTCACAGGTACATAGCCAAGTCGAACCCGCTTATCGATACTGTCGTAGCCATTGGTTGTCGATAACCAGCAAACGTGCCATCCCGGCAATTCCGGGGCATTGGGCAGCGCACTCTGTGTCCATTCATCGCTCCACATCTTCCGACGTTCCTGCGTTGACACAAACTTCTCATCAGATGACGCCCTTTTAGTGTCCTCGCTTGCGCGATCTTCACGGCCACCTGATTTCAATGATTTCTTTAAACGTCCGTCCATAGTTAGCTCCTTGGGTATTTGCGTGATTCACGGGCATAGCGTTGCAGCATTTTCTTGCGAAGAACTTCGTTCTCCCACAATCCTGCATCTTTCATTGCCCGTATCTTTTCTGGCTCAATTACGACGTTAACTCTGCCACCTTCTGACATCGTCTCCCGCCCAGATCCAGTCACCACACTCCGAGGACGCCTACTTGATCTTTCGTCATCAGAATCAGTATAACGGTGAGGCAATTTTTTATGCAACCGTCTATTGAATTCCTGCCAATAGTCCGGCATAGCAGGATCCCAACCTTCCTCGTGAAGCGTAGAATCGACAACCTTGGCAATCTTGCTGTCCTCGTCCTTGAGGTTAGAGTCGTACCAGTCGTTCTCGGCTAACCAGTTATTAGAGTGCCGCGTGATCCGAGGATCATGGGCTGGCGCCTCCTGAGCGGCCTGCATTGCCCGTTGCTTCAGGTGCCTGAGCTGCTCAACCTTCTGCCGAGCCTCGTAGACCGCGTCTTCAGCCTGAACGCCTAATGGCCCGTCGGAGTTACTAATAGCCTCTTCCCGCTTCCTCTGAGCAAACTGTAGGCGCCGCTCCTCGTCGTCGATAGCCCGGTCAATCTGAGCTAAGTCGGTGCCCTGGGCCTTGCGCTCTAGGACAGCTAGGCGCTCCTTCATGGCCGCATTCTCGCGGTCAAGCATCTGCAGACGCTGGTCCTTCTCTACGTTGGTCTTCTTGATGTACTCTTTTTTGGCTTTCCGACGGGCACGGCGTGCCTCCCGAATCGGACTGTCGTAGTCGCCATCGGCGCTTTCGTCATCCGCATCGTCGTCTGCCTCTTGTGCCCCACCTGCTGCGGCGCTTACCGGCTCATCGTCATCCTCGACCTCATCGGCCGGCAAAGTGATAACGACACCGCCTTCCTTATCTTCCCGATATTCCAACTCGGTTTCTTTTGTATCTGTACTCATAGCTCCTCCTTAGAGAAAGGCACGCATAGCCATCGGGTCGCCCGTTAGCTTTGCGATAACTTCATGGTCGTTAAGGATCATGAAAAGGGCAGGGTCTTCGTAATCATCGTCCCCAGGCACTTTCACTTCCCAACGGTCGCCGCCCCACTTCGGCACGCGGATATAGTCGCCAACCTGAATCCAAGTGCCTTCAGGCCAGTACTCCATCGTGTCGCGGTTCTTATAGGCCAATGGGCCCAGAGCAACCACCACCGCTACCATGTTGTTCCACTTTTCGGTTTCCTTCGTCTCTTCGACTAGGATAATTCCCGCGCTCGTCGCCTTTTTGTGTGTACGCCGCAACTGAACTAAGATGCGACCTCCAAGGGGTTGTGCACCGGGATCCACGCTCGGAAATGCCCAAGCTAACTCAGCGTTATCACACGCTACCGGTTCATTCATTTTCATTATCTTCCTTTAGCAAATCGTTAAGAATATTCAAGGCATCACTCAACCCTAGATTCTGCCCGACCATCCTCTGATAAGACTCCCAGTTCACTGCATTACCAGCAGCGAGGGACACAGCAATTTCCTGCTGTTTAGCCTCAACCAGACTGATGAAGTCAGAGATAGTGTTCATTTACTTTTCGTCTGTGGCAGGCCTCCTGAGGATTTTTGGGCTGAGCTACCGCCTTTTGGTTGAAGGGACGTACCGTCAAGCTTCTCGCCCATTGCGATGCGCTTGTGTTGCGGTACGTTGATGCCTTTTTGCTCTTGATCACTCGTTGCCATAATTGCCTCCTGAGGGGATTAAAGATAAAACGGTCTTGTCTTGCTCGTGAGAGAGCTTGGCAGCATCCCGCGTTAAACGGGCCGTCTCGATGCGTTCTTTCATGTCCTGGTCGTTGGTCGCAATGGCCAATTTCAACTGCTGGTCTTCCATAGCGATGTTGAAGTCCTGCTTCATCTTCGCCATAGTCTCCTGGGCCTTCGTAGCGGCCTTCTGCGCCTCTAACGACATCTCGGCCTTGTCCCGCTCTGCACGGCGCTGTGTCTCGGCCATAGAGGTGTCCAGAAGGACCTTGGTGTCCGGTGACATTGGCGGCTGAGGACGGTACTTCTCGGCCATCTGGGTAATCTGCTGGATAACCGGCATAATCCCAGACAGGGTCTGCTGCGTGTCCATGTCTACGTGCTGAGACGCGGCACCGAACAGCTTGTCCACCATCTTCGGGTCCTTGAGGAGCTCATACGCGGCCATCTCCTTGCCTAGCGACTGCTCTACGTAGCCGTTCATGCGGTTTAGGTACCAGAGCACGATGTGCTGCTTGACGTGCTCCATGACCTTAGGCACGAAAGTCGGGGCAATCAACGGATTGGCGCCTAGCACCGGGTTCTTTGCAAAGTCTAAGTGCGCCTGGATGTGGCCAAGATGGTCCTGCTCAGGGTAAGCCGCGGCCATCTGGCCAATTGCCATCGCCACGTTCTCGTTAGCAGCGTCAGTCTTGACCGGCGAAGGGGTATCGACCATCAACTCGTTAACGCTAGGCACCTTGATCTGCTTTAAGAAGCGCTCAATGACCGCCTTGCGGTTAAACAGGTCAGGGTTCTTCTCCATAACCGCCATAACCGCCTGCGTCTGCGCCATTCGCTGCGTTTCGCTGAAGATATGCGGGTCAGAGACAGGAATAACGTCCGTAATACGGGCAAAGTCCTCGCGCTTGATGTCTAGGTCCTCAACAACCTCACCGCGGCGCATATCGTCGAGGTACCAGCGGTTAATTCGGGACAGAATCCGCAAGACACGCCCTTGGGACGTATGCATACGGGCGTGGATGCTCGAAAATACGACCGCTCCCTGCTCAATCAACGCCTGGGTCGTGCCAACAGGCGTGTTTGAGTTAACGTCAGCGATCTTTTCCTCAGCCGTGGTCACTACACCCTTGGCTGCGTTGTTCAGCCAGCCTAAAAGCTCGAAAAGTACCGGGCTTGGCGGGTTGAACGGCAGCGGCATGGCCACCTTACGGATGTCGTCAACGCCAGGGGCAGCCTCAATCTCCGTTACCTGCGTAATTTCGATGTTCTGCGACTGGCCAGAGATCTTCGAGCCCTTCAATTTCAGCGCAGTCAGCGAGTTATTGGTATGTGCGGTGTCTAAAAGTGCCCTCAAGGCACCCGTCAAGGCTGCAGATAAGCCACCAATTAGGTGCGGCAGGCCAATTGCATAGGCGCCACGCCAAGGGATGAACTTAAATTCGACGATCCAGTCCAACTTCGACATCGTCTCGTCGCCCTCTTCCCAGTTACGGTACAGGCCGACTACCTCATTGTCGAACTCGTCGATCATCAGGATGTACGGGGCGCTCTCGCCCTTGGAGTACTTGTCCTCTTCGAGCTCTAACCAGGTATAGATGTGATAAACCCTGCGCACGCCGTCCTCGTTGTCACCGGCAGTGATGCCCTCAACCTTGTCGTTAGCCTTCTTAGGCTTCGTTGGCTCAGGCTCAGCGGTGGCGCGGATAAAGTCGATGTCACGGTACAGGCCAGACTTGATACGAGACTTAAACTCCATCTCTGTAATGTCTTGAATCTCGGTTACGCGCTGGGCCGTGTAGAAGTTAGCCGCGGCAAACGGTAGCAGCACGTTGTCGATTGGCAGGAACTCAGTACATGGCCTGCGTTTTTTTTCGTCATACCACATTTTTAGGTACTGGGATCCACCTAAAGGCAACTGCGTGCAGAGCTGCTCCTCCTCGTCACGGAACTCCTCAATCTGCTCCGTGAGCTGCCAGTTCATGAAGTCGCGCTTACGCTCAGCGATCTCAATCTTTTCCTTGTCTACCTCGCCAAGGATCTTAGTCCGAGTCGGACCGTCAGGTGGGAACATCTCCTTGATAGCCCGTGAGGCAAAGTCTACGCAGGCCTCAGCCATAACGGGATGGACGACCTTAGAGGCGCCCTGGAACTGCGCACCACCTGGGGCGTCGTTACCTAAGCCGGTGCGCTTGATGCCCTCCTCGTACTGCTCATCGCGCTTCTTACGGGCTTCCTTATCGTTGTCGATAAGCTTGATGTAACGCATGGCCATCGTGGACACGTCGAAGTCGAAGTCCTCACCCTCAGATAGGTTCTGATAGAAGTCCTCGTTCTCGCGTGGCCCCTTCGTGTCCATCTTCACAATGACGGAACCGTCAGGGAGCTCCTCGATGTCATCATCGTTAATATCAAGCTCAACCTCAACGCCATCTTCATCCTCTTCGCCCTGTGGCGCCTCAGACATAGGATCTACGAATCGGTCAAACGCTGGGTCAATTGGAAATTCTTGTGCCATAACAGTTCCAGACAATAGTTAATTTGTTAATGCCGCTGTTAGCTTAAATATGAGCTAAGCCGCCCTTTTTCTTGCCGGCATAGGCCTCACCCATTAGGACTCTGTCTCTTGCTTGCTCTAGCGAAATACCCAGACGACGCGAAGTCTCAGCGATCTTGTCAGCCAAGAGCTCTATCTTTGGGGCGCCAATCGGCGTCGTTACGCCAGTCTGGCCGGAGAATGTCCCCCATGCCCTTGCCTGCGCAGGGACAGACTCAAGGCCTAATGGGGCGGCAATGTTTTGTTGCCACCACGGAGCTAAGGCCTGCATCTCAGGGGTAGATACGCTGGCGCCAGGGATGACAGGTTTGCCCTTGAGCATCCTAGCGCCTCGGGTATCAGCCAATCCGACAGCGCGGCTCCAGTGCGCATCGCCTACCGGGGTACGAGTCTGGAAGCCAGTCTCTGGGACGCCGCTTGCCTCGATGTACATAGGGACCTTAGGGCTGTCCATCTGTAATGCACCAGTCTCAAGGTACTGCTCCATCGGGATAGCCTGCGCTGTCTTGTGGTACATATGGCCAGGAACATTCACAATGTCTTTTGGCACCGTTGATCTTTGTGAGGCAGGCTTACCGAGATGCTCAACAAACTCTGGGAAGCGTCCCTGCTTGTAGAGCATGTTGGCTGCAGTCCCCCGAGGTATCTCAGTCAGCACCTCACTACCTGGAGACGCCATACCCATCAACGTGTTCAGCCTCTGGTATTCAACAATCGCCCGGTCTTTACCTAAAAGCTTGACCATCCGCTGGAAGACAGGATCCATAACGTACCAAGGATCCATGCCTTGGACTAACGCCGGGTGCTTCTCAGCCTCAGCCATAGCGTCAATAATGCGCTGCTCGTTCTTCTTATTCATTACCCCAGCAGCAGCCTTTGAGCCGCGTGGGTTTGCGGTGGCACCTGGCAACTCACCAGGCAGGTTGCCTTCACGGCCTTTGCCCATCTGGAACAAGTCCTCACGGGTTACGCCGAAGATTTTCTTTAGGTTTAAACTCTCAGGCGCTACACGGGATGCGGCCTCGGCAGCGATCACGTCAGGGCGCTGGTAGATACCAGGGAATGCGATCCGCTGAGGATCCGTCACCGTCTGCTTAATTTTAGGAGCCTTAGCCGCCTTAACCGCTGGGGCACCTTTCACAGACTTAATGCTGCCGGTAAACCCTAGCGCTAGATCCTCAAGCTTACGCTGCTGCTCTTCTGGGCTGTCTGTAGGCGACGGGAAGTACTGAGCGGCGATATCCCGCATAGCCTGCTGGGGATCCGTGGCCAGCTTAGATAGGCGCTCCGATGTGCGGCCTAGTTGCTCGTCAATGAACGTCGGCTTAGCGATGGTGCCTGCCCGTGTCCGAGCCTGTCCACCGGTCTTCATGCTCATCGGGCTCACGAACGGGGCAACGTCAGCGAGGCCGAACCCTTTAGGTCCTGATACCTCACCGCCCTTAGCGTAGTATTCGGATGGGTCTTCGAGCAACGAGCGCACCTTCCCGATTGGCAACTCCATACCTGGCGGGAGCTTATCTGAGAAGTCGGTCTGGCCACGCGGACGTAGTTGATACTCAAGCCAGTCGTTGTCGAGCCGGTCTGGGATCACGTCATCTGGACGGCCAGCAGGCTTACGAAGCATCGGGCGCCTGAACGACGGGTCTTTTTTATCTGCTGTCCCGTACTCATACAGGTGCGGGTCGGCTTCCATCTCGCGCTTGAGCCGCGGGTAAACATCTAACAGCATCGGGTCGCTACCGGTCTCTACCTGTGTCGGCACCGGCTCTAGATCTTTAATCTTGGCGTCTAGCTCGGCGATGCCCTTAGTCAACTTCTCCATCTCATAGTCGTTCAGGAAGTCACCAATGGGATCGTCAGATACGCGGCGCGTGCTCTTCTTTGCCTTACCGCCCTTGGCCATAGTAGGCAGGTGGTTGCCGGCTTTGTACCATTCGCTCAATGTCATCGCGTCACCCTCTATTGTTAACTTTAGCAATTATCATGGGGTCTCCGTTAACCGTCTACCGACTATGCGGCGTAAGGGTTAACACGCGTGGTCATCATGCCTGAATCGATCAGGTCCTCTTCGTCGTAGTCATCCCGCGGCGGTGCGTCGATCTCTAGCCAGCCGGCGTCACGCAGGTAACGTAAGGCCTGGGTGCAGGCGTCTACAAAATCATCGTGCGTGGCCTCAGGGAAGCTACATATCTGGCTGACGAACCCCTCGGCCCAGTCGCGGACATAGCCCTTGCGGATGCTGCTCTCAGGGATCCAGACACGGCCCCGAGCGATAATGTTGGAGACAATGTTCAGGCGCTGCATCTTGTCAGCGCGGCCAGGGTTGTAGGCTCGGACCGGCAGGTGGGCTCGTTGCAGGTCCTGTATAAGACTGATGCCGGCGCTCTTGTCTTCAACCAAGATCAGGTCAACCCGCTTCTTTTCTTTGCCCTCGCCGAAGATCGTGTCGTACTCCTCAATGACCTTTGGGCGCAGGTCGGGGTACTGCAGCCGGTCCTGCCAGGCGTCGATCACCATCACCGACATTGGACCGTCCAGCGGTTTAAACATGCCGAACGTGATGCAGGCCGTTGGGTCGTTGACCGTCTTCTCCGTATAGGCGCAGTCGTAGCTCTGAATGATGTACTCGAATTTAGGGAACTCCTTGCCGTTAGGCCAGAGCTTGAACATCTCCCGCTTGACGATGCCAGACTCCTCGGGGTCTAAGATCTCGGCGTAGATCTCCTGCCGGCCGAGCTTCGTCCCCTCGTACTGCATGATCTGTTTCTGAAAATTACTCGACAGGTTCGCTATGTTGTCGTAGGTCGATGCCGTTGTAACAACAACGTCGTCACCGTCACGGCCAATGAGCTCAACGATAAGGTCCTTCGGCCGCGGCGTGGTCGTGCAGATCAGCCTGGTATGCTTACCTAGCCGGACGCTGAAGTTGATCTGGTCCCAGGCGGCGTCGAGGTAGTCCCAGGCCGCCAGCTCGTCGCACCAGCCACCGTGGAACTGCGGACCGCGGAAGCGCTCGGGCTCGGACGCCGGGATCCCCTTGATCAAGCTCCCGTTAGTTAGCGTGATCTCGTGGAAGGCCCGGTTATAGTCTTTAATGAGAATCGGGGGGATCACAGACATCAGGCCGCTATCCCCCTCAAAGCAGGTAGCACGCACGTCAGCGCTCGTTGGCGCCCCGACTAGCCATCTGGTGTTGGGCTCGGTCCAGGCCCACCAGGCAAGCTGCTCAGCCGCCGTGCGGGTCTTGCCGGCACCACGCCCCGCTAGTAACAGCCAGACGCTCCACCAATCCCCAGTAGGTAATATCTGATGCCTGTGGGCCTTAGACAGCCACTGCATCCTCCAGCCGTAAGCCGCCCGTTGTGCCGGGGGCATTGCCATGAACTGACGACGAACCGTCTCGTCTTTCAGTACCTCGGCCAGGTCACTCATTTTTTAGGCTTCTGCAGTCGTTTCTGTTGCGCGATGGTCTCAAGCACGCTATCGAAGACCTCAGTCCCCACCGTTACCGCTAATGGGTTATCCTTGTCCCCACCGACCTTCAAGGCATCGCCATACTTCTTTGGCTTGAGCTTCGACGCTACCCACTTCCTAGCGTCAACGCGGTTCCGTTGCCAGGTTACCCAGCCAGAATCGGTGCGGCTAATCCCCTTCTCGTCAGTCACAGAGTCAGGCGTCTCGTCAGCAATAGCTAAGATCTCGTCAGCCAGGGTATCAGCCTGTTCCTCCCGTGCACGCGTGTAATTCTCGGCAAAGTCTGGTCTTTTCAACAACCACACATAAATTGTATCTGGGTTCGGCATCCCCTCTTCCATCGTGATACTACGCAGCGACTCGCCGTTACTGATCCTGCCGAGGATCGTAGCCGCTAGTTCGTCTGTGTATATGCTGGGTCTTCCCATCTTAGCCATAGTGTGCTCCTTTGCTCGAAGTGTAACTATGCTTCTGGAAGTTGTCTATCTTCTATCCCGTGATGGGCTTCGATAGCTCGGGCGAACATGAGGGGGACTATGTCTGACGGGTAAGCTGAGGGGCTGTTCCAGGCTTCGCTGACTGCTATGTCGAATAGCTTTTCAATTTCATCTTCGGTTAGCGGTTTCATCTCTTTCCCCGGTGAAGGTAATCGGTTGTGCCTAATAGGCTCTTTAGGGGTGTCGCTTGGTGAATCCTTAGAGCAAAGCAAGCCCATACCGTAATGAAACGGACTCGCTTTTCTGTCGCCCGGAGCCATCCCCGTCGCACAGCATCCCAGACTATTCTCAACCACCCGGCTCTAGGATTCGCCCACCGTCTCTGCTCTGGCTTGCTCGTGTAGCAGAGTAGTACCAAGACACCACCGACGTACCGCATGTCTATCGGCAGCCATACTAACGAAAAAGCCCTGCGAAAACGGCTTTAGGCTAGGTTGGCCGCATATAAGGCGTGTGTAGGCACGGTCCTCACAGCTTTGACGAAGCCGCCTTCGCAGGGCGCTCTCGTTCCTACAAACTACTGCTCGGCACCACCCGTAGCAGATGTGTGAATATTAATACGCCCAGACTAATACTGTCAAGTCCCCCGTCTTTCCGGGGTGTCAGGCCTGGCGAAACCGACCAAGGCAAACTCCAGACCACCGGTAGCCTATAAGGCTCCCTTGTAGGATGCCTTAAAGGTTAAAGTAGTGCAGCGAGAAGGAACAGTAGCACAATTGATATTGTTGCCACTACAACCTCCCACAGCTTAGGTTTCATTGTATCACTTTTCATCATTTGTCTCCTTCGATGCCTTGTCAATGAGCCCCCTAATTTCGTCAATGCTCAGGTTCGTCGCGTCATAGATACTTAGGATATGGGTAGGGTTCACTGGCACGTTACGGCACCGGATCTTGCTGATCGTGGACCGTGACACGTCTAGCAGCTCTACAAGGTCCCGGTCACCATCTGCCCAACGATTCTCAATTAAATGGTCCAGCAATGCATGGCGCTTCATTATTTGTACCTTACAATTAATTTATTATGCTTTACAATTAATTTACTAAGTAGTTAATTGGTCTAGCTACCTAGTGGTCACAGGGAAAGCGGCCTGAAGCTAGGCCGTTAGTACCTGTCATTTAGTTAAAAGTTTAAAAAGTTCTCCTGTATTGGGGCAAACTGCCGCTCCCAAAACATCGGAGACTGGTTTGATTCAATCCTCTCACGCATCAGAGCTGCCCTGCATTCCTTCGTTGGAGGTGTATAGGTTCCGCGCCAGGCAGAGTCAATCCCAATGTTCTGCGCTATGTTCGTGCTGTCTGCCGATGCAAATGGGAACTTTGTATATACCTTTGGGTCAAGCATGCGCAGCCCATGTATCTTAGCGCAAGGCCGTCCAGACCTGTCGCAGATAACGTTCATTGCCTCAGCCATCCTAGTCCACCACTTCTGCGTCCCGATCTGGGCATATTCCCCAGACGACCCTAAACAGACCCTTGGCCAGCCTATAACGAGTTTCTCTAGCCTTTCCAAGCTTTCATGTAGGTGCCATACAGGGGCGCCTATATGAGGCGCTGACGACCTCCAGGGCCATTCCTTGAGTAAAGCATCATTCGCAGCCTCATCCCCGTCAATGACGTCTGGAATTACTGCGAAGTCGAATGCCGGGTAACGGTGCAGCTCGGCCACCCAATCATAGAACATGTTCCAGTCTGTCACGGGCTCCCCAGACTTCCAGGCACTGAACGCCCCGTTATCAACGGCAAACGACTGCGCTGCGTCTAAGGCAATGGTTAACTGGTCAGGGTGCCGAAAGCTAACAAAAGCATGACCACCTGATATTGCTCTCAGGGCAGCAGTAGCTGGCGTGATAGGAAGCCCATGATAATGAATCATGTGTCCTTCCCCCTTAACTCTACCCACCTCTTGATCCAATAATCATAGGTAGTTTCCCCTTTCACTTCTAACGCTTCCTCCATTGCATATTGAATATTTCTTGCAAGTGTCATTAATTGATCATGCCGTAAGACCTGAAAATTAAACGACCCATCTGCAATTTTATTTGCTTCAAACATAACCTTTTCCAATCCTTTTCCCCAATCAGTCATGTCATACGAGCCAAGATACGCATACATATCGTCATCAGCCCCAATTACGTACCACCGCACCTTGCCATTTTTATGCGGGATCCCATACTCTTCAGTCATCCAGCCATTCATATCGTTCATATGCTCTTCTCCTTTGTTTTATTTAGTTCATACCTTCACCTAAACTTTTCATTGACTTGACGCGGCGCCTTAGTTTATTCATTTTTGCAATGTCTTCGTCTTTCATGTACGGCCACCATCGTTGCGTTTTACTATCAGCTTCATACTTAGTAAGTTGCTCAATGAACCTTTCAAGATTAAAACCAGGGTATTTTCTTTTATACAAAAAAAGACGACGACGTAAGTTTTTCTCTATCCAATCTTCGCTCCACTTGAATTTATTTTGCCCGTTGATGTAACTCATGAGTTCCTTCCTCTTATCTCAACCATAGCCTCATCAAGAGCATTTTGAAGAACATCTTTCTCATCTTGCGTCATACCCACCCCTCTTGCGCGGATAGCCTCATAACATTTCATAGCAGATGTACTCAACTCATAACTAACAGAATCGGCTATTCTTCCACATATCTTTGCACATTCTTCGCGCTCTTCTGCTGCAACGTCATACTCATAAGCAGTCCAATACGCCGCACCGTGCGCTTGACGCCGGCGCTCTGCTGTTAATACTAACGCTGTAAACAACTCTAATGATTGCCATTGATCCTCTGTGGCGTCGCAGCCTGGCGGCATGACCCCAGCGTCTTGAGCCCATTTAACAATGTTATCTCGCGTCATTCTTATCCCCCCTCATTCTGATTTCATCTGCAGCAGACTCAAAGGCCGCCGCTACCGTCTCGCTGCACCACTTAGCGAGGTCTTCGCATAACTTCGCGCAGGCCTCACGCTCAGCCTTAACGCTGGCCTCAATTGCTAGTTGGATAATGTCAGTCATATTCAAAGTCATATAAAAAATGCATAAGCCAATCTGCATGGGGGACGTTATCTACTTCCTTCTGAATTTTATCGCTTAACATTCTAATGACGGCGATGCCCTCCTTATCATAAATGTGTCGCAATAACACTCGTATAGCGTCATAATGCACCCCGTTTTTTTCGGAATTGTCTTCAATTTGTTTGTCGAGCGATTTAATTAATAACTCTAAACCGCGGATGTGCATATCGTTACAGGTTGTCATGGTCTCTCCCACGAATAGCGTCAGCAATGTTCCCGTAAGCAACGCGCATCTGCTTACTCGGGGCGTAGTCAAAGTAATTGTCAGCCATCCGCGCACAATCATCCCGCTCAACCTCAACGCCAACCTCAAACCCCTGGTTGTAGGCCTCTAGCCAGATCGTAGCCTGCTCTAGGTTGTACTCAGCAGGTGCATCTTGTAACGTTACGCGCTTCATACAGCCTCCCCGTTCCTGGCGTGTTCTAAGGCCGTTTTAAGGCTCTCTACGCCTTCCATGAACCCCTGGTGATAGAAGGACTGCGAAAGGGCTAGAAGGCGCCCTAAGCGGATCTCGTCGGTCTCAGGGTTAAAGCCGAGCTGTATTGCCTTCTTATAGACATCGTCCGGGCTAATGCTCATAGCTCCTCCACCGTGATCAGGTAACGTTTGCCGTTCATGTCCGTTACTTCCAGCGTCTTTTTGGTGCCCAGGAACTCCCCGTTCGGACCCAGGTCATAGCCAATCGGGCCAACGGTGTCGATATGCGCCATGTCGTCATGCGGCAGCAGGTTCGCTTTAATGATTGTCACAATGTAATCGCAGTAGGCCAGCATCTTAGTTCTCCCAAAGGTTAGCAATGATCATCTCTTCGATATCCGCAACCTTCTGGATATCCATCAGCTCTTCCAGCTCGGGCGCTGGCGTGCCATCAAGGTGCAGCAAACCGAATTCGACTTCTGTGAAGCCGCGGTAGTCCATGTCGCTGTCTGTGCAGCTACGGTCCGCAGGTTGATGGTGGAAGTGTGTAACGTTGACGAGGCACTCGATGTCGCCCCAGGCGCCGCGGACAAAGTACTCTAGGTAAGGATGTTGTTTCATTGGTCGGTTCTCCTTGTGGTTATGAACTACTACATACGTAGTGTAACATCGAATTAAACAATTAGGCTATCTTTATTTAATATTTTTTGAGGCGCCTTACCTGCCAGTTCCAGGTGCTCCAGCAGGGTATGCATAGGACCGTCGTCGGCCCCTTCGTACCAGTGCATCTTGACGATTATGCCGTCGATTGCTGTGATAAAGCCACGGCAGTGGGCCAGGCGTGGCAGCTTCTTGTTGAACTTGACGTGCTCTCCGACTCTCATTGTTTCTCCATGTAATCGTTAATCCGTTTGCCAATCCATGCCATTACTGGCACAGCCATGCTATTACCCAGCGCCTTGTATCTTGGGCCATCAGGCGTATCCTTATCTTTAAGCCGAATGTCTGTGTAACCATCTGGGAAGCCTTGAAGACGTTCACACTCCACTGGAGTCAGGCGGCGTACTGACATCTGACCGCTAAATGAGATGGGTTGCGCTATGGCAATAGCTGGTAAGGGACGACCGCCGCCCGTAGGGGAACCTTTAAGCAGTAGGCCTGTCACATCATCAGGGCCATGAGCGTTATTTTCATAATCCCACCCACCTAATAAAATTGGCTGAACTATATTTGTACCAATACCTGCTTTCGTTAACGTATTAGTAACGCTAACCTCATTTACATAAAGGCCACCATCTGGTCGATCTGATCGAGTCCCGTTTGCATCGCAAAATGTAATGTTGTATGCAATTGGCTGAACTACTAAGTCAGTTGCGTCCTTGTAGTCCCTAGCTTTCATGGCTGACGCTGTGCCGTCATCCGAGTATTCGCCAAAGGCAACCATGCGGTTTGTAGTAATTAGAGTTGCGTCTTCGTTTGGACTGCGATGCTGGCTAGGGCTTGATGTAAAGCAATTGGCAATTTTTTCCCCCTTTTCTCTGCTCGGCGCAGGATCCCCTCGCACGCTTTCTGGCTCAAAAAGTACTTCTGCGGCAGGTCGCCAGTCTCCAAGGTATCCAACAACGAACACACGCTTACGTCTTTGGGCCACTCCGAAGTACTGAGCGTCAAGCACTCTGTAGGCGAACCCATACCCGAGTTCTGCCAGCGCCCCAAGGAAGGAACCAAAGTCCCGTCCACTGTTTGAACTGAGGACACCCGGCACGTTTTCCCAAACGAACCACTGGGGTCTAAACCTGTCAAGAATTCCGCAATAGACGAGGGCAAGGTTCCCCCTTGGGTCTTCGAGTCCCTTACGCAGTCCGGCAACGGAAAAGCTTTGGCAAGGTGTTCCTCCGGCCAAAAGGTCAATTGAATCAAAATCCCACTCCTTAAATTTAGTCATATCCCCAAGATTTGGGACGGTTGGATAATGATGCGCAAGAACAGCAGAAGGGAACTTCTCTATCTCAGAGTAAGCCGCAGCCTCCCATCCCAAAGGATGCCACGCTACGGTAGCCGCTTCAATCCCAGAGCAGACAGATAAATACTTCATTGTTTTCCCCCAGTTATTGGTGCCCGACGATCTGACCTGCGGCCATCGATGTCCATTAGATCTTCCTGCACTACTGCAATTGCCTCTTCGTTTACGGTGACAGTCACAACCTGCCCAAACAAAAAACTAAGCTCAACACCGTTCTCTTTGAACATATTTAATAACCTGGCAACCTGATTTAAATTTAAATTCCCATCAATTAACTCCGCTCTTGCAATTACCGTCTTAGCAATGCCGGTCTCACAGGCTACGTCGTGCTGGGTCCAGTTAAGTGCAGCCCTAGCCATTCGCATCGCAATGCTTAACTTCACGTTTTCCGTCATTTCTTGCCCCGTAATGGCGTCGTCTTTAGTGGCGATACAAAAACCCCCCCACCTTTTGAATTTAAATAGATACCAACCGTCACGTATTGTCCAGGCAAAAGGGCGGGGTGCTTTTGTATATTTGATGACACGCCCTGTGATGTATAAAAATCAATCAACGTGTTCACTAACGAAGTTTTAATCGGCATACGTCCGGTCTCTAGCCTGACAATCGTAGCCCGGGAAACTCCCAAGGCCTGCGCTACCTCGGTCTGCGACAATCCAAGGGCGCCACGGGCCATACGGCTGTACGCCGCCCAATTGTTCTGATGCTTAGGGGTGTGCGACTTGCACGACGAGTAACCCTGGTCGCCAGGGCCGAAGCCCTGACCGCACTGGCTGCAAAAGGTTTCTTGGTATTTCATTAGCGTGCCCCTACCTTGACGCTGAACACGGCAGCGGTCTTGCTGTACTTAGCAATTACCTCAGCGCTTACGCCAAGGTCAGCTAACAAGCGCTTGTGGTCAATCGTAGTGCGGTTAGATTCGATGACGGTGGCCTTGAACAAAACACCCTCGAAGACGTTACCGGCGGAACCTGGAGCGGTCGCGGTGTCCTTCAGCGCATCTTTGATGAGGTCGGCCTTGGCCGTCAGGTCGGCGATCTCTGCAAGCAAAGAGCCAAGGTTGTCGATGATGTTTGCGTTTAAGTCGTTGTGCATGGTCGGTCTCCTGGTGGGTATGAATCACTAAACTACAGACGTAGTGTAATTCGGAATTAAACAAACACACAAGAGATTTATCAACCAATTAGCTAATTCTTTTTAATCATCACCCTCAACCTGATAGGTGTTCTCTATTAGCCTTTGGATGGTGACGTTGAGCGCATCGAGCTGATCTACCTTACGGATTGCCCAGGCACGCTTCTGCCCATGCCAGCCCATCAGAGAGCCCTGGTGACAGTCGTAGCAGAGGGCCACAGTCGTGTACTGCAGCCCCTGCTTGACGTGGTGAGCGCTGCTTGGCGGTGGTGCATTGCAGACAGAGCACGGCAGGCTCTTGACCCGCTGCAGGTGTTTGCGCTCCGCGGCGTTAAGCTTATTGTTCACTGAAGCAGTAAAGAATAAAGCCAAAGGCAGCAACCGCCGCGGCAACACCAATAAAAAACCCGGCAACTAACAACACTATCGCTAAGCTATTCATTTGACTTCCCGCTCACGGTTCTGCTTAAACAAGAAATCATCCCGTACTTCGCTTGGCGGCACCCAAGGCTTACCATCCACGAGCTGCTTACGCCAGGTGGACATTACATCCGCGCCGTGCGTCCAAACACGCCCCCAGGGGGTCTTAAACTCATCCTCGGCACGTTGCGCTGGCCGGATGTCTGCAACAATCGATAATCTGTCATGACGCTTCATAAAACCTCCTAGAAAATTAATGTCATCTGTAAAATTGGTTTGATCTTTCGTACTTTTTCAATCCCAACATGCACCTGCTTAGCATAGTGATATTTTTGAGTCGGTGGAACGTGCACTAAGAATCGCTCGTTCTGGTCCATCGCTGCGACGACTATTCCCTTGTCCTTCGTCTCGCAGATTAGAACCCAGTCCCCGACTACAATCACAATGTTATCTTCCCTTCAGCCCTAAAGTTTGCCTGCTCAGTGCGCCAGATCTCAACCCGCATCTGAGCCCCTGTCATCCCCCAGCGCAATGTCTCCTCAAGCACCTTGGCCTCCTCAATCGCCTTAAACAGCGCAATGTAATCAGGATGCGCGTAGGCCTCCCTCTCCTGTGCCCCGATGGCAGATTCTCCGCTGGCCTTCATCAACAAGGCCTTCTTTGATTTAAGGAAATTCTCCAGATACCCACGCGCTCCGACGGCCTCTGCAAGCTTCCCCCGGTTAAGGAAAATAAAGTCCACCATCTTATGCGGATCCCGGCTAAGCATATCGTCCGAGTCCTCAGGTTCTTCCTCGTCCCAAGTGTTAGTTAACGGCTTCATATTTATCCCTTAAATTTAATCGTCGTTAGATAGATTTACATGTTTTTTTCTTTCTTCAAGCATTGCCGTTGCGTAACGGAAAGCAACCTGTGCGCACTTTTCAGATGATCCTTTTAGGCCACAGTCGGTGCTGTATTTAGATATCACCCCGGCTAAAGCAAGGCCAGCATAAAAATCAAGCAGGTCAGTATTATTCATCTTCTGTCTCCCTTACTTCATAAGTTACCCGCACCGGTACAGCTCTACCTTCCCAGTACTGATCGTTCTCAAGATACGACTTTGCCTGCTTGCGAGTACGAAACAGCAGCACCCGCTCGGCTTCCCAGTGATGCGTAGGTGGCCGGTTAATAAAAGACCCATGCTTCGTCTTGAGTCCCCATGCTTTCTTTTTCATTTGATTTCCTCAATTGATACAACCACTTTCCCACCCTTTTCCAAGGCCCAGTAAATCCTCAGGTCTACTATCTGAGAGTCGTCCAGGTAAACCCCACCGTGCGCTAACCCGTCTAAGATTGCTTTCAACAGGTTATCGAGGTCCCTCTTACGATTGTCTGGCCGGAAGGCCTCTACCTCTACCTTGAGCTGCCCTTCCCAGTGCTTGTTAGCCAGGTTTAATGTCACAGCATCCTGGACCGCCTTACGATAGGCACGACCGTCCTTGCTGATCAGCATGCGCCCTTGGAAGGTTCGCCAGTAACTATTGACCGACGGTGGCCAGGGCAGCTCAATCTTTAGCATCGGGCATTTCCAATAGAGTGATATTGCCTCTATGTTTACGTATAGCGTCAGCGGCTGCCGGGTTAAACTTCTCAGCTATCGTTGCGCAGATCTCTCGTTCTATTGAAACCGACTGTGCAGTAATAACGATGGCCATTTTCACAATCTCTTCCTTAGCAAGCTCTAGCTCCTTGTCAAACTCCTCTTGCGTGAACAGGTCTACAGCCCCAGCCCGGTTTAAAAACTTACGTTGAAACCCGCTCATCTCACTCATGCCCATCTCCCATTGCTCGTGCCATAACAGATGCGGCGACTATCTTGTTTGTAATCCCCATTATTTTCCTTGATGAAACTTCATGTAACGCCATTCCTGTTTCAACGTCCGTGTTAAGCATTGTTCCTGCAATTCCACGACTTACAAGGTGTTGCCCGATTAATATAAGACAAGCATATTTATATAGCTCTGGAACATCTCCTAACAAGCCAGGTAATTTATCAACTACATCGTCATATACTTCGTAGCCAATTTTTTGCACATAAATTTGTTCGCTATCTAAATCTTCCATTGGTCATACTCCCCTCGGTTACCTAACTTCCATTGATTAATTACGTCCTTTTCTAACGGCGAATCAGGACGTACCTCCATCCAACCCTTACGATAAATATTCTTTTCATCTACCCCGCCACGTAACCACTTGTGCGCAGCGTCCCGGTTCTCCATTCGGTACTTGATGACCCAGCGGACTAGGCACCGGTACTTGTGCTCTTCCTCAGAAATTTCCCTTGTCATCAAACGACATCGGCACGCTGTCTGCCGCCTCCACAAATTGTTGGCTTGCACGATGGTAGTGAAGGCCAAACCAGTCCTCACCCTCCCCGTTCCGTTGCTTCTCGCACATCAACAGTACGTCATGCTCCGACTCGTCAACAAGCAGACCCTGCTGTATCTTGTGCTCCTTCTTTTTATTACGAAACACGAGCAGGACGTTATCTACCTGGTCCCCAATGGCGCCGGATCCCTTGATGTCAAACTTGTTCGGCGCGACCTCCTCAGACTGCAGCTTCTTGATGTGATGGATCAAATGCACATGTACATTCAAGTCCCGCGCTAAGGCCGTCAGGTTATCGACGAAATACTTCTGGGCGTTATAGTCGTCCTCCGCTGGAACGCATTTCATAAGCGAATCTACGAAAATGTCTGTAATACCAAGCTCAGTCACCGAGTACCTAGCCATTGCAATCACCTGCTTAGCTGTGGTCGTCCCCTGCTGGTCATACAAGTACAGCCTGTCTTTGACGAAGACCTCGTAACGCTCCAGGACTTTCGCTATTACCTTGTCGCGGCTCGTGAACCCAGGCTCGTCGATGTTCACCCCGGCGAACTGCCGCAGCATCCGGTAAATAGTCCGCTTCGGCTTCATCTCAAAACTAGCGATGCAAACCTTCCGGTTCTGCTTCATCAGATGCATTGCAATCTGGCCAGTGATCAGAGATTTACCCCCGCCGTTGGATCCGGCGTACAGAGTTACCTCGCCTGGTCTGAAACGAAAGGACATATGCGTCTTTAGCCAGGGCATCGTATAGCTGTGGTCTATTTGTATCGGGGACAGTACCTCTTCCCAGATCTCGTCAATCACCTCCTGAGCGGTTTTAACGTGCGTAGACAGGTCTGGCGCGTCAAGGTACTTCTCTACGTCCACCTGGCTTGAATGGATTACCTGGTTACGCCTGAAGTCATCAAACGCAGCCGCACGGGCCATCAGGGACGAGGAACTATCCAGCATAGGTCGCCGCCTCCCGGATCCGATCCGCAGCTAGGGACAGCCGTTGCTTGTCAACGTCAGACAAAGGCTTGCCACGCGACATATCCGCAGCGGCAATAGACACCACTAAGGCCTCGAAGTTAATAATCTTCAACAGATCCGTTGCGTAGAATCTAGGCTTCGTCGGCTGACCGCGGTGCCCAATCCGCTCCCGC
>TARA_R110000868_G_scaffold8205_8_pt1 | contig 26579 bp, 23 predicted proteins | sample TARA_R110000868 | Tara Oceans TARA_R110000868 (sample SAMEA4397489) | marine metagenome | biome: Polar Biome; feature: [SRF] surface water layer (ENVO:00010504); material: water (ENVO:00002006), including particulate matter (ENVO:01000060) such as... | depth 5 m | reverse complement strand
AATGAAGAATGAAGAGGATAGACAAGCCGTACAATGACGAGGGGCGTTGTCATCCCGCGGCTTGACCGCGGGATCCAGGAAACAAGAGATGACAAAGATGCTTGAAGCACGATTGAAGAAACAAAAGCAATTAGGTTTATGGCGAGAACGAAAAAGGCATAAGCACAAGTTAAATTTCGCCAGCAATGACTATTTAAGTTTATCGAAACACCCCAAGGTCATCGAAGCATTCCAACAAGCGGCAAAAGACTATGGCGTAGGCAGCACCGCATCACAAATGGTGTGCGGTTACACCGATGTACATGCTGAATTAGAGCAAGCGCTTGCAGATTATATTGGCTACGATAAAGTTGTATTGTTTGCCAATGGCTTTATGGCAAATCATGCCGTTATCAACACCCTGTGCAACCGCCACGATGTGATCGTTGCCGACAAATACTGTCATGCCTCAATGATAGATGCTGCGCAAGCGAGTGGTGCAAGCTTAAAGCGCTATGCGCATGCTGATATTCAATCGGCTAGCCAATTACTTGAAACACACACACCTAAATTAATAATGACCGATGCTGTTTTCAGCATGCAAGGTAACCTTGCACCATTGAATCAATTAGCTCAACTCGCGAAACAATATAATAGTGGGTTATATGTCGATGATGCGCACGGCTTTGGCGTGCTAGGTGATGGCAAAGGCAGTGTAGCCGAATGTGGCCTAACTCAAACCGATGCGCCCGTTATGATGGCCACCTTTGGTAAAGCCTTGGGAGGCTATGGTGCCTTTGTAGCCGGGCGAGCGGATATCATGGATGCTATTTTACAATTTTCTCGCACTGCCATTTACACGACAGCATTGCCCGCTGCTTGTGCCGCCGCGGCACTGGCAGCGTTGCAGATTGTTCAAGAGCAGCCTTGGCGCCGGCAACATGTGTTAAGCCTGGCGGACCAATTACAGCAGCAATTAATTTCTCATGAAATATTACCGTCACAGTCAGCGATTCGCAGTATTATGATGCCAGATAGTAAAGCCATGATGCTTGCCTACCAAGCTTTACTCGACAGTGGTATAGTGGTTGGTGCGATGCGTCCGCCCACTGTGCCGGTCAAGACATCACGTTTGCGTTTAGGTGTTTGTGCAGCGCATTCATCACAGCACGTTGAACAATTAATTGAGTTATTAAGCCATGCTATTTCATAACACAACAGGTAAAGGACAAGACATCGTATTGATCCACGGTTGGGGATTCCACGGCGGTATTTGGCATAATTTGTTGCCATTATTGGATGGCTATCGTGTGACAACAGTAGACTTGCCCGGTTTTGGCCAAAGTGAGTTAGCCGTTGATAGGGATAAACCATTAGCACAGCAATATGCTGAGCAAGTGTTAGCAGTTGCCCCTGAGAATGCAATATGGGTCGGTTGGTCGATGGGTGGTTTGATTGCAACAACGGCAGCGTTGATCGCGCCGGAGCGCGTGAATCGATTAATCAATGTCGCGACGACTCCGTATTTTGTGAAACAGCCGGATTGGCCAGGAATAGAAATTGATGTGTTAGAGAGTTTTTTTAAACGCTTAACTCAAGACTTTAAAAAAACGATCACCGAATTTTTACTGCTGCAAGGCAAGCAAATGAAAGAAATGGCGCATACGATTAAAACGTTAAAGCTTGAATTGTTTAAATACTCCATGCCCAACATAAAATCGCTAACAACAGGTATGCACCTATTGCAACAAACTGATTTGCGTAAACAATTATGTCAGTTAACGCAGCCAGTAGAATACATTCTCGGCCAGCAAGATGCGTTAGTGCCCGTCGCTGTCGCAGATCACATCCCTGAATTGAATCCTGATGTCCGTGTGAACATCATAGAGAAAGCAGGGCATACACCCTTTTTATCGCACCCTGAACAATTTGTGGAGTTGATAAATGCGAAAGTATGACCTTAATCAAACCGCCGTGGTTCAATCGTTTAGCCAAGCGGCAGCGCAGTATGACCAGCTGGCTGTTTTGCAACGCAATATGGGTGATGAATTATTAGAACGATTGTCATTGATTAAAATTGAGCCCCAAACCATCGTCGATTTAGGTTGTGGCACGGGCGAGTTGACGTATCAATTACAACAACGTTATCCGGATGCGAAAGTTATCGGCATCGATGCGGCAGATAATATGATCAGTGTGGCCAAGCAACAACATCCCGACATCGAATTTTACACCGCTTTTGCGGAACAAACTCATCTATCCACTGATTCAGTCGATTTGATTGTATCGAATGCAATGTTGCAGTGGACACAGCCCGATCCAGTGTTTCAAGAATGTCGTCGTTTACTGAAGCAAGAGGGCTTGCTGATGTTTACCACCTTTGGCCCGGACACTTTACAAGAACTGCGTTATTGTTGGGCACAAATTGATGACGCGGTACACGTGAACAGATTTATGGACATGCATGATATGGGAGATGCCTTGGTGAAGGCTAAATTTGCTGACCCGGTGATGGATATGTACAACAGTTCTGTTATTTATCCTGACGTGCTGTCATTAATGCGGTATTTAAAGGCCTTGGGTGCTCATAATGTGAATTCAGGCCGACGCAAAACTTTACTAAGTCGTGCAAGTTTAAATAAGCTTGATGAACATTACGCACAATTTTCCGATGGTGATAATGTTTACGCAACCTTTGAAGTCATACATGGACACGCGTGGGGCCCCGATGTTACGGTCGACCAAACAGCCAATCGCGACGGTGTCGTGAATATTCCGATTAATCGTATTACAAGGAAATCATGATGAAACACAATCTAACATTAGCAACGGTATACGTACTGATTAGTGCTTTGAGTTATGCCGTCATTAGCGCGATCGTCAAACAATTTTCAGGGCAAATCAGTCCATTGGTTATTGTTTTTATCCAAGTGTTAGTGGCATTCCTGTGCTGTATTCCGATGGTGTTAAGAGCAAAACCCGAAATCAAACAACAAATCATAGCCAACAAGCAGATTAAAATACACATGATGCGTGTGATCAGTGGTTTATGCACCAGTTATTTTTTATTTATTGCCTTAAAATATACCCCATTAGTCAGCGGTGTCTTAATGATGAATACGTCGCCGTTATTAATTCCTTTTATTGCCTTAATATTTATGCGTAAAAAAATCCAGCATCGCTTATGGGTGCCCATTATTATTGGTTTTGTTGGCGTGGCGTTAGTGTTGCATCCCGATGGTAAAGATTTTAATTGGGCGACGTTAATCGCTTTAGGTTCAGGTGTTGCGATGGCGAGTTCTATTTTGTTTATGCGTTATTTAACAGAGAAGGGTAATGACAGTTTGACCACAACCTTCTTTTTCTTTTTCTTCGGTAGCATTGTATCAGGTGTGGTGTCGATTCCTTTTTGGATGGCGAGTACGACATGGCATGTGTATGTAATGGTGGCTTTCGCAGGTGTATTGTTTTTCTTTGTGCAATTGTTTTTAGCCTTAAGCTTAAAGCATGCCGAGGCACAATTTGTTAATTCCATGTATTATTCTAACATCGTTTTTGCAGCATTAATCGGTATGGTGATCTTCGGCCATTTTCCCAGTTGGTTAACCTGGGTTGGCTTGGTGTTAATTATTGCCGGTGGCATTGCTACGATTCATGTTCAGCATCGGTTGAATAAGCGTTAATTAATTTAGAACCGTAAGTTTTCTAAATTTTGTCTAAGTGCATTGTATCCATAAGAGAAGGCTAATCAAATACAATTCAAGTTTGAAGATGGTTTGGATATTATTTTACTATGGTGTTTGCTGCATTTGATTTATACGAGCAGCGACACTACTAACAAAATTCGTTATGCACTCATTAGCAGTGTGACCACTCATAAATTTTATGTCTTTTTCATGCTGCATCTTTAACAGCAAGTCTGTGTTTGCTTCGAGGCAGGTGAGATAAAACAAAAAAATCAATGGCAATATAAAATATACAACAATTAATGACAAGCCGACGCAACCTAATATTCCACCTGCTAGGTTGATATGATTTGTACGCCACAGTGTAAATAATATAACACTCGTTAGTGCAAGCGTAAATGTAATGAGCCTTGCGCAAAAGCCGTTATTATTATATTCCATCGAGTCGCTTAGTGGTGGATTTATAGCATAGTGAGCACATTTCATGATATAGCAAATCTTCCATATCATGCTAGGAGTGTCTGTTGGACTAGCCATGTTTTCCGCTATATAAGAATTGTTGTAAGAAGGTTGTGATAAATCTCTAGGTAATTGATGGAGGTTGTTATAAAAAACAAAAAATAATTTTTTCTCGAATTTCGTTGTTGCTTGGTATTCTTCGATTAAATTTTGATCTTGAATATTTGTTATTACCGAACGCACAAAATGAAATATTCTAACGGCATTATTGTTGACAGAATTTTCTAATTTAGCGATTAATTGGTTTTGTGCATTTTCCTCGTTATTAAAAAATTTAGCCAAATTGTTCTGGATACATACCGTTCTTTTCTGTACATCACTGATGTTGTGTAGCCGCATTCGTTTAATAAACATAGCCATAACAGGATTGTGCACAGAAGCATATCGTTGGTAAATTGCATAAAATCGACGACAACTTTGTGCAAGTCTAATTTTCGATGCAGGATCTAGCCGATCAAATATTTCTAGTAATAACTCGACAGGTAGTTTATCCATTGGTGAGAGTATTCTTGAATTACTAGCAACAGTTGGCATGTTTATGACTGTTTGAGTGCTGCCATAGGGGGTAACTGAATTCACTTCTGGCAATAACTGAACGGACTCTTCTGAATACATATTATTAAACCTTGATGTTGTTATTATATCCCCTAATCATTTTTAGATGATTAGGGATATAGTTCATTATGTTTTATCGTTACCACGACTATAAAAACTATTCGCCATTGATAATCTTTATATGTTGTGTCTTAATACCCCTGACAATCCGTTGGCAATTGGCTGCTTGGCATGCTAACTGGTGTTAAATAACCATAGTCATCACCATCAGCTTTTTTACAGTAAAGCGATCCCATTAATGGATTCGCGGCACCGGTTTTAATCGGTGTGCCGATGGCTTTGTAAAAGGTGCCATCTAATGCAGATTGTACGGCATTGTTTGAACCGAAGGCTGCACCGGGTGCTAAGTTGCGGTTGGCGCGCCATACGGTCCAGCCTACGAATCCACCTTTGTCTTCCTGCAAGTTGGTTTTGTGTTCATTCACAAATTTCATTAAATAATGTAGGTCTGTTTCACAGGTTGGGTTACTGGTTGCGCCAAACTCACTTAAGAAGACTTTTACTTTATCTTTTGTCATCCAATCAGCAAATGTGTTGAGTTGCAATTGATTGTCGTTGACAAAGTCATCGTAGCTGGCATAAGTGTTACATTCGTCATGTAAACCACTGAAGTTGGAGTCTAAGTACTGATGCACTTCAACAGCCGTGTTACCAATCGCATTAATTTGACTGATATTTTTATCGTAAGTGTCGCCATTGCCACTTAAGCCCATGGCTTTTGTATCATCAGTACCATGTACCCAGCCATGCATAGGGTCCCAATAGTTACCACTGAAAATAATCAAATTACTGTGTGCTTGGGCACGAATGACGTTAGCAGCAGCGATTTCATTCTCGAACACGGTTTCTGTTGCCATTTTTTGATTCGGCACATTAGTGCTAGCGTAAGGTTCATTCATAATGCCAAACACTAAATGCTGAGGATATTGTGCGGCTAATTCTGCAAAACTTTTATCATTGGCGTCATCATCTTTAGCCGTCATGATGCTTGACCAAATCTTGCTTAAGTCATTTTTGTTCATCACATGACAAACGGGTGCATTAGCAATAGAGCCATCGTTGGTTGGCTCATTGGTTTGACCGTAGTCAGCGCCAGTATCACAAAAGCGCATGTAGTTATGTAAATCAAGAATAACGGTTAAGCCTTGGCTTAAGTATTTTTCAACCGTGTCGTGCACAGCGGCGATATAGGTTTTATTAGCGATAGCCGTATTAAAATTGGCATAAGTACTTTCTGTTGGCTTGTCAGCATTGCTTAACCAAAATTCAGAACGGATGGGTAAACGTACGGTGTTCATACCTTCGTTAGCAAAATAAACCATTTCAGGTAAACCGGGTAATTGGAATAGGGCGTCTAAATAGGTGCCATCATATTCTAGTGCCGATAAGTTAATACCACGAAAAGGTAAGTCCGCATAGTTTGCAATGTGGTCGTTTAATACGTTGTCAAAATCTTGTTTGGCATCAGGATCGGTAACGGATTTATATGACATAGTGAAATCACCACTGGCTTTATCCCATTGGCAAGACCAATGTACACCATCAGCAATAGAGCAGCTGCCAGCAGAGAGCCCCATGTAAGTGCCATAGCCACCTTGCGTTAATGTGCCTTGAGGTTTTTGATTGGCTTGTTCCATACAGCTTTGTTGAGATTGTGAATAGTCAGGCCCAGAGCAAGTAATACTGCCCACATAACCATTAGTGACATAAGCTGTATCCCCTGGCTTAATGTCGTTAATACTGCTTTGGCCAGTTGGGTCACTAAAAAACGAACCACTGGATTTTGCGAAGATATAATAAGGTGACTGGTTGACAAATTTATGTAAATCAGCCGCGTGTGCAAAGCTTGTTATGGCTAATAGTGCCGCTGTTGTGATAAGTGTTTTTTTCATTATTCTTCCTTTTTTGTTAATGGCCGACTAGAGTTAACTAGTCGGAATTAACGATTTTATTTTTTGTTTGTTGGATGATAAAAGCTATTAGCCGTTGCTAGCATATCTTCAGGGCTCGCAGCATTGTTATAAATAGCGTTTAATACATCTGTGGTATAGCCATATGATTTAGCGGCTTTGCCAAAGGCAGCAGTATTATTCGCATCAAGCTGTTGCTTATCCCAAGAGTTAGGGCCTAAATGGTCGTTATAGTCAGCATTATTTAATGACCATAAAATTAAGCTATCAGCACCTGCCGTTTGCATGCGTTGAAATAAAGCTTGGTTAACCACTAATGCTTCAGAATGTTTATCAACGCTACTATCCGCATCGCTGGTTTGGTTGGCATCTAACCAATGTTGAATAGTTTGTTGTGCATCCTCAGGCATGTCACTTTTTAACGGTAAATCCGCCATGATGAATTTATCATTCCAACGATAGTGAGGATCCGTTTGGTCGGCGTTACCACCACCAGGTAATGAGGCATCAATGTTAATAGGGTAGTTAGGGAAGCCTGCTTCCAAACCAAATCCTAAACGTGTATCAGCTGTATTCGTCATCACGTTTGCTTTAAACATGCGAACCAAGGCTTCAGATTGTGATGTGATAGAACAATCGATGCCGGCTAGGCTAGCAACGCTTGGGTCACGGCTTTTGCCTGGGCCACCATCAAACGCCATGCACCATTTTGCTTCGATAGGTGCACTGTCGTAACCATCATCTAAATCGTATGACATGATGTTAACAGCACTTAAGCCGCCAATGATGTTTTGGCTGAATAAGTCAGATAAACCTTGGTAACTAATTTCTTGATTATCTTGCTTGCCGATGGTACCCAAGGTTTCAGCATGCGCAACGTCATACATGACACCTTTTAAATTGCCCGCAACCGTTAGCTGTGAATAGTCAGTGTGTGATGCTGATTGGCCACAAACCGAGTTGCCTGCTTTGTCTTTAACAGGGCACCACAAGTTATTACCGTGCAAAGCGTCATACGTATGAACGTTAAACGCAGCAGGAGAGGGTGCAGCAGTTGTTGGCTTATCCAAACCTGCTGTTACTGATGCATCCTCTAACGCTTTTAAGGTTGAGGCATATTTCACTACACTATAAGGTAGTGAGTAAGGGCCGTTCGGGTTTGCAGACCAGCTAGGTTCTGGGCTTGCGAGTACTGGCATTTTGAATGTCGTTTCAGCGGAAAACCAATTTTCTTCATAGTCAAAATCAAGACCTTTGGCATCAAAAGCTTTGACAACTTTCGCCCATGTATCAGCATAGTTGGCAATTGTGTGAGTGCTATCAACCGTTTGTACTGTGTTAATCGCGTCAGTTTTCAAATTGATTTTACTAAAATTATCGACGATGTCATGTGTTAACGGAAAGTTCGCCGTGCAGCCACCGCGAGGGTTGCTAGGGTCTTTACAGCTGTAGCCCCAACCACCAACAGCGAAGCTCACATCAACGCCATCTTTTTCTAGGCTGTCGATTGCTGTTTTTAATTGTGTGCCTGAATCACCACCGATATTACTAGGTAATAAACCCGCATCCACGATCAGTTTGTTAACGTCATTACCATCAGCGGCAATAGTTTCTGGGTTCATGCTCGGGTTGATGAATGAAATGACTAACTCATCCATATGAATCGCACCGCTGTTAACTTGCGATACTAAGTTAGGCAAGTAGCTGTGAATAGTGTCTGTTTTGTCGTCCAATAATAAATAGGCGGTCACGTGTTTTGCGCTGTTGGCCGCAATTGCAGCATGCTGTGCTGATAATAGTGTTGCGCATGTGATAGCGCCTGTTAATAATTTTGAAAGTTTCATTGTTTTATCCTAAATGGTTTATAATTATTTTTTTCACAGCCATAACTTGTTAGCGGCGATGATATAGACAAATTTTGCGTTTGTGAGCCTGACAATTTGTACAGTATGTGGTTATTTTTAAAACAGCCTGGAGTGGGGCTAACCTATTGAAAAACATGAAAAAGTACTTTTTGACAGGTACAGATACAGGAATTGGTAAAACGACAGTAGCCTGTCATTTGTTACGCCAATGGAATCAACAGAGTTTAAAAACGATTGGGTTGAAACCTATTGCCTCGGGCGCTGAAATGCACGATGGTCAACTAAAAAACGATGATGCCTTAAAGCTTCAACAAGCCGCATCAGTGAAGTTACCCTATGAACAAGTGAATCCGATTGTTTTTCCTGATGATGTCTCACCCAATATTGCAGCAGAAAATGTTGGCGAATCGTTAACGGTTGCGCGAGTGCAACTAGCTATTGAAAATAGTTTGCAAGTTGATGCAGACATGGCTTTAATAGAAGGTGTTGGTGGTTGGTGTGTGCCATTAAATGATGAGGGAACCACAGAAGATTTGGCGATAGCCTTGGGGTTTCCTATTGTATTGGTTGTTGGTATTCGTTTGGGTTGTCTGAATCATGCTTTGTTAACGGTGAAGGCAATTCAAAATGCAGGTTTAGAGTTGGTGGCTTGGGTCGCTAACTGTATAGATCCCGATATGTTAGATGTTGAGCGAAATATTAAAACACTAAAGCAGCGGATTGATGCACCGTGTTGGGGAGTGATTAATTTTTCAGGGTAGGTAGGTGGGAATTGTCGGGACGTTGATCATCCGCTGCTATGCTGCTGTCTTTCTTGTGGAGCAAAGGGAAAGTGTGGAAATAAAGTGATGAATTGATTGTTCAATACCTTTAGTATCTAAACCAATTGAGGCTAATAAATCTTTAGGGTCACCGTGTTCAATGTGTTGATCGGGGATGCCGAGGTTTAATGTCGGGCAAGTGATGTTGTGTTTGATTAGCACTTCATTAACTGCGCTGCCAGCACCGCCCATGATGACACCTTCTTCAACGGTAATGATGCAATCGTGTGTTTTTGCCATGTGTTGGATCATATCTTCATCGATGGGTTTGACGAAACGCATATTGACCACCGTTGCATCTAATGCTTCACCGACTTGTAAGCTTGCTTCAAGCATAGAACCAAAAGCTAGAATAGCTATCGATTGTCCTTGACGGCGTAATAGGGCTTTGCCAACCGGCAATGCTTTCATTTCATGATCGATGTGAACATTGGGGCCTTTGCCACGAGGATACCGCACAGCGGTGGGTGAATCTTGTAAGTAAGCGGTGTAAAGCATTTGACGCGTTTCATTTTCATCAGCCGGTGCCATCACCATCATGTTCGGGACACATCGTAGGTAGGCAATATCATAAACACCATTATGTGTGGTGCCATCACCACCGACAATGCCAGCGCGATCAATGGCGAATACGACGGGTAAATTAGGGATAGCAATGTCATGCAACATTTGATCGTAAGCACGTTGTAAAAAAGTAGAGTAGATTGCTACGATGGGTTTTAAACCTTCACATGCCATGCCAGCGGCGACCGTTACGGCGTGTTGTTCGGCAATGCCGACGTCAAAGCAACGGTTAGGAAAAGCTTCGTGGAATTTCTTTAAATCAGAACCGCCTAGCATGGCAGGGGTGATGCCAACCACGCGCTCATCTTTCACGGCAATATCGTGGAGCCAATTGCCAAACACATTAGAGTATGTTGGTTGCATGGGTTTAGCTTTAACCGTAGGTTGATCTTCAGCATTAGTAGTGTCGCGGTCTAAAAACCCTGGGCTGACTGCATGATAGGTTTCTGGATCTTGCTCAGCGGGAGGATAACCTTTGCCTTTCATCGTCGTTAAATGAATCAGCTGTGGGCCTTTTAAATCTTTCACGTTATTTAACGTGCGAATGAGTAATTTCAAATCATGGCCATCAAAAGGCCCAAGATAATTACAGCCTAACTCTTCAAATAAAGTACCCGGCACGATCATGCCTTTTAAATGTTCTTCGGTGCGGCGTGCAAATTCTTTAACGCCGGGCATATGTTCAAGAACTTTTTTACTGCCTTCGCGAAAGCCGGTGTACATGCGGCTCGACATCGTGCGCGCAAAGTAATTTGATAATGCACCTGTCGGTGGAGAAATCGACATATCGTTGTCGTTTAAAATAATAATTAAGTTTTCGTCTAAAGTGCCGGCGTGATTCAATGCTTCGAACACCATGCCCGCCGACATTGCGCCATCGCCAATCACCGCAATGGCTTTACGATCGATACCTTGCAGCTTCGCCGCCATCGCCATGCCTAATGCGGCACTGATTGAGGTGCTGGAATGGCCAACTGTAAAGGTGTCATATTCGCTTTCAGCACGATTAGGAAAGGGCGCTAAACCACCGGTTTGGCGGATAGTGTGGATAAGGTCACGACGACCCGTTAGAATCTTGTGTGGATAGGCTTGATGACCCACATCCCAGACAATGCGGTCTTCTGGGGTATTGAAAACATAATGACAAGCCATTGCAATTTCAACTGTGCCCAAATTGCCAGCAAAGTGCCCACCACAAGTATTGAGTTCTTGCAGCATGAATTCACGTAATTCACTTGCTAAATCAACAAGTTGAGATTCGTCTAGCGCGCGCATGTCAGCCGGTTTGTCGATTTGGCTAAGTAGCGGAAATGTGTCGTTATTGATGCTCATAATTGTCGCGTATGATCGCGCTTTTACACAACGAATGCAAGTATAATCGGGGTAACAATAAGACAAGATAACACGTGCCAAAATTAACATTACAAAATTTTACCCCCATAGAGCCAATTGCTTTTTCTCAGCGGCCGAGTCATTCGAAGTTGTTGGCATATCGACATAACAGTACTCGCGAAATTTGGTTATTAAAGCTTTTCACATCGGAATATACCGAGCCTGAAGGTCGGCAAACAATGAACGCCTATTTTTCTGGTGTCGAAGCAGTGATGGCGGATGTGTATCGTTTAATTGCCGGATGTGAACATGCGCCGGAATATCGTGTTGTTTATGATGATGGGTGTGAAAATGTTATTGGCGTAATGACCTGTTATGAAGAAAATTTCAAACCATTATGGCCAGAATCTTATGATTTACGGGAATTAACACAAGCAGGTTTAGCAGAGTTATTGGTCATATCCTATGTGTTTGCAGAGTTTGATTTAAACGTTAACAATATCGGCACTGTTTCATATGGACCAGGACATCTCAAATTAATTAAGTTTGATCATGATAAATGTTTGTGGATAACGACAGATAAGGTATATCAAAATTTTAATTTTTTGCTCACGAATGCTGATATAAAAACCTTTCCAATTGTTAATATATTTTCGCCTTACAATTGGTTATATTGGTCACGAGATAATAAACAAGATAGTGAGGTGGATGGTGTTTTTGCTTGTTCGCCTAAACGAGTATGCCAACGGTTGTTTGCAATAGCTCAAGTACTATCTGAGAATGAAGCCTTCGTCCATAAAAAATACAAGACGTTAATTAAAATTGCCAAATTACCACGATCTGTATGGAAAACCTTGGTCGATGAAAATGTTGAACATCGAGATATGAACAAAGATATTTACGACGCCATTATTAAGCGTGTTTCAGCACTACAAGAAGTTTTACAAAATGAGCCAATTGCAAAGCATTATACATCAATCAGTAACACTGAAATCATAGATGAACTGATGGTATATAACAGTACGATGGATTCATTGGGGCAAGAGGATAAGAAAGTTAAGCTGAATGAGTTGCAATTGAATAGTACTATATTTCAGGTGTTTTCTAATGATGATGAATACAGTTAGAGTCATTAATGACTACGTTTTACAATATACTCAGCGAGTGTAATTAAATGCTCGGCATTTAAGTTGTGAGCCGATAGCAAATTAATGGCTTGTTGATATAAGCTATCCGCTTGTTGTTTAGCTTGTTGTAATCCTGCCACCGCTGGGTAGGTGAGTTTGTCGAGCGCGATGTCAGCGCCTTGTTGTTTACCGAGTTGTTTGGTGTTGCCTTCGATATCGAGGATATCGTCTTGGATTTGGAAAGCGAGGCCGATGCATTCACCGAATTGTTCTAAGGTGTTAAATGTTTCTGCGTCGCAACCTGCGGCAATGGCCCCCATGCAAACGCTGGCTTTAATTAAGGCGCCGGTTTTTTTGCGGTGCATGAGTTCGACGCATTCGATGGTGGCTTTTGTGCCCGTCGCGTAAAGATCGATGGCTTGGCCGCCGGCCATGCCGTTGGCACCGCAGGCTTCGGATAATATTTCAATCATTTTTAAGCGTTGATCAGCACTAATATGCGTTTCATATTTTGCTAATACTTCAAACGCTAAAGCTTGCAACGCATCACCGGCTAAAATAGCGGTGGCTTCATCGAAGGCTTTGTGGCAAGTGGGTTTGCCGCGACGCAAGTCGTCGTCATCCATAGCGGGTAAGTCATCGTGAATAAGCGAGTAGCAGTGAATCATTTCGACGGCAGCGGCTGGGCCGTCTAAGGCGTCTAATTTCACATCAAACATAGAGCCTGTTGTGTAAACCAATAATGGGCGAATACGTTTTCCGCCATCTAAGCAAGAGTAACGCATTGACTCATGTAAGCGTTTAGGTTCAAGGTTAGTTTGCGGTAGCCATTGTTCGAGAATGGTTTCCGTGCGTTGTTGGTAATCGCTATTCGTCATCAATGAAATCATCTAATTGTTCGTGGCCGTTTTTCTTCATTAGGATTTGCACTTTTTGCTCGGCATCTTTCAAGGCTTTTTGGCAATCACCTGTGAGTTTAATGCCAGATTCAAAGTTTTTTAAGGCTTGTTCGAGCGAGAGTTCATCATCTTCCATTTTGGTGACGATGGTCTCGAGGTCGGCGATGGCTTTTTCGAAGTTGAAATCGGTTTTTTTTGCAGGCATGGGGTTCTCTTTGTGAGGGGTAGGGGGATTTTAGTCTATTTTGGTTGGTTTCTCAAAGTAGGGTGGATAAAAGTTCGCACGAAGTGCGGACATATCCACCAGGGTCTATCATTCACTACCGCTGGTGGATATATCCGAGCTATCGCTCGAATTTTTATCCACCCTACATGGAATGCAACTTTTCAAGTGTCGCTTCACACCACTCAGCTTCCATCTTCAGTAGGCGTCGGCTGTAATCATAAGTGAGCAGCATATATGGCTGTTCGCGTGTATCGGCATGGTCGGTATTGATATGGTCAATAATGCTAGTCAGCAATTTAGTGCGTAATTGAATTTCATCTTGGTATTCTTCGACATGCTGAATACACACATCTTTACCTGTCACATAGCCAGTATTGAGTTTTAAAAGGAATTCTTTGCGGGGTTTACTCATTTCAATGGGCTTGGTTAACCACGCACGCAACACTTCAGTGCCCACTTTAGTGATGTGATAAATCCGCTTTTGGCGCTTACCGCTGGCTTCATCAATGGTTGATTCAACGTATTGCTCTTGCTCTAGGCGTTTGAGAATAGGGTAGATCTGCGCATTGGCTTCGGACCAATAGAACGGTGCGACTTTTTCAAATAACCGCTTGATGTCATAGCCTGACATTGGGCGCTTGCTTAAAAAGCTTAATAACGCATATTGTGATTTGTTTTCTCTAGCCATTGTTTTGCCTCTTCAAAGTAAGGTGAATAAAAGTTCATGCGGAGCATGGACATATCCACCGGCAAGCTTATCGCCCACCACCGCTGGTGGATATATCCGAGCTATCGCTCGAATTTTTATCCACCCTACATTATTATAAGTATTCTATACCGGTATTGACTTAGCGTCAATATGGGTATAATATACCTGTATTGTATTTGTATAAACCTTCAGTTCAGGAGCCAATATGTCTGCGACTAAAAAATCCCATTTCTTTCTGACTCTAGTACTAACCGTCTGCGTGATGGCGCCTTTATCCAATGGTATGTTTCTGGCTTCACTGTCTAACATCGGCCAATGGTTCCATACGACTAGCAGCAGTTTAGTCTTAACCATCTTTATGCTGGGCTTAGCGGTATCACAATTATTTTATGGGCCACTGTTAGATCGCTTCGGCCGCAAGCCAGTGTTAATGGTCGGCTTAGTCATTTACATTTTGTCTAGCGTGTTAGCGATGCGGTCGAGTTCATTTCATATGTTGTTGATGGCTCGCTTTTTTCAAGGCGTTGGTGTTTGTGGCACATTTGTATCTGTTATGGCGATCGCACGAGACAGCTACCATGAAGACCAACTCGTTAAAAAAATGTCGATGATCATGGCAATGATTGGCGTCTGCCCTTTGATTGCGCCGCTATTCGGTGGTTATCTACAAGCGCATTTTGGTTGGCAGGGTAGCTTCGTGTTTTTACTTATTCTGAGCCTCGTGTATTTGTTAATCGTCAGTTTTTGTTTTCGTGAAAGCTTAGCTGAAAAAAATCATCAGGCTTTACAGTTAAAACATTTGTTCAATAACTACAAAGCACTAGTGAGTATTCCTGCGTATCAGGGTTACATTATTACCAGTGCTTGTTCTTACGGTATTTTGTTCGCCTATGGTGCTGCCGGCGCGATTATTATGATGGAGCATTATCATTTATCCCCCGTTGCTTACGGTTGGGTATTCTCAATTAACACCATCGCTATTTTGGTGATGTCGGTATTAGCGCCTCGTTTGGTTAAGCGGTTAGGGCTCACCAAGTTGCTCATGCTTGGTGCAAGTTTATTACTGCTTGGGACCTTGGCCACCTTGATACTGAATAGTATTTTTACACCAACGCTAATCTTGTTACTCATCCCTATGTGGGTCGCAACCGTGGGTGTGGCATGTGTTCGCCCAACTGCGAGCTCTGGAGCAATGAGCGTGTCGCCTAAAAAAATCGCCGGGTCATCGGCGGCTGTATTTAATTTTGTGTCATTCGTCGGTGGCTCCATCTCGACTTACATTGTGTCACTATTACATTTAACCATCGTCAACTTTGCAGTCGAAGGTGTGGTGTTGGCTTGTATCGCCATCATCTTCTCTTTGCGAGCTCACCGCGCAACAGTAGACAAAAAATAGCTTTAGGAGGTAACCATGTCAAAAGCAAATAAAAACAGTCTGTTACTCACATTATCGCTAACGGTTTGTGTCATCACGCCATTCTCTAATGATATTTTTTTGCCGTCATTGCCGCACATGGCAGCGGTATTTAAAACGGGTAGCATTAGTCTGGTGATGACAATCTTCATGTTAGGCTTGGCGATATCACAGTTATTTTACGGTCCACTGTCCGATCGATTTGGTCGTAAACCCGTATTAATGGTTGGCTTAGTCATTTATACCTTGGCCAGTTTACTGATTGTTTATACAACGTCATTCCATATGTTGCTACTGGCACGGTTTCTTCAAGCCGTGGGTACCTGCGCAAGCATCGTGTCTGCCATGGCGATTGCGCGAGACAGTTATGCCGACGATCAGCTGGTGAAAAAAATGTCGATGATGATGGCGATGATTGGTGTGTGCCCACTAATCGCACCGCTATTAGGTGGCTACTTACAAGCCCACTTTGGTTGGCAGGGGAGCTTTGTTTATCTCTTAGCATTAGGTGTTATCTATTTGTTTGTCATTGGTTTTTTCTTTCGCGAAACATTGCAAGAAAAAAATCATCACGCATTGCATTTACGCCATTTATTGAATAACTATATGAGCTTACTTAAAATTTCAGCCTATCGTAAATACATCATGATCAGCGCTTGTTCGTACGGTATCTTATTTGCCTATGGCGCAGCCGGTGCCTTGATTATGATGGACCATTATCATTTGTCATCCATTCAATACGGTTGGGTGTTTTTCTTAAACGCGATTGCCATTTTAATTATGTCGATAGCGGCACCCCGTTTGGTTAAAGCTTATGGCTTAATCGTGTTAGCCAGATTTGGCGTGGCATTATTATTATTCGGCTCAATTGCTGCCTTGTTATTTAACCTTATCTTTACGCCGACGTTGTACACCTTGGTCATCCCCATGTGGATTGCAACCTTGGGGGTTGCGACCATCCGCCCGATTGCGAGTTCAGGCGCAATGAGCGTTTCGCCTAAGAAGATTTCCGGCTCAGCTGCGGCCATGTTTAGTTTTATGTCGTTTGTAGGCGGGGCTCTTTCAACTTGGGTGGTATCTTTGATGCATGTGACGGTTGTCAATATGGCTATCGAAGTCATGGTATTGGCCATTATTGCAGCATGGGTCGCTTATACTCGCTTTAAGACTGTATAATGCCTGCATGCAAACAGTACAGCATAAATGGTGGATGGTCAGCGTTCTAGCGATAGCGGTCGCTGTCGTATTCATCGAACAAACGGCCGTGTCAGTCGCACTGCCACAAATGCAAGCACAATTGCATGCCTCCGAAGTGATGATGCAATGGATGATGAATGCCTATTTATTGTCAGTTTGCGTGTTTCTGTTACTCGGTGGAAAATTGGGCGATGTGCTGGGACAACGGCGTAGTTTGTTTTTAGGCATTATTGTGTTTACTGCAGGTTCATTAAGCTGCGCTTTATCGATTCATATTTATCAGTTATTGTTTAGTCGCGTCCTGCAAGGTTTCGGTGGTGGGCTAATCATGCCGGCGACAGCCGCTATCATCACTAAAAAAATCGCTAACGAAGAACGTGGCCGTGCTATGGGCATTTACGTTTCTGTTGCCACCATGTTTGGCGCATCAGGCCCTCTCATTGGTGGAGTGTTAACACAGTTTTTCGGATGGCGTGGCGTGTTCTGGATTAATCTACCCATTGGCATTGCGGCTTTAATTTTAGGCTTCCGTTACGTACCGCGCATTGCACCACAAGGTCAATGGCGCGATATTGATTGGTATGGTTTTATTGTCGCGGCCATATCCATTACAGCAATCATTATTTTTATCATGGAAGCCGTCGATTTAAAGTGGACATCAGAGATTGAATTAAACTTACTATTTCTCTCAATTTTAACCATCGCATTATTTATTTTAATTCAACGCCGACAACAGAATCCGATTTTAGATTTGCACATTTTCTTTTATCGTGGTTTTACCCCGAGCAATATTTTAATGATTGTGATGCGTTCGATGATGATGTTGATTATTTTTTGGAGCATGTATTTCCAAAGTGTATTAGGTTATTCGCCATTAATGACCGGTGTGCTGTTATTGCCTTGGGTGATACCCGGTTTATTCATGCCACCGCTGTCCGGTTATATGCGTGATAACTATGGCCCACGTTTACCTATTATTATAGGCTTAATTTTTGTTATTGTTGCCTCAGCCTGGGTGGCTTATTTTGCCTATCTTGACTCTTATGCTTGGTTATTCCCCGCTATGCTAGCCTATGGGGTAGGCCATGCTTTGGTAATGCCGAATACTGTCACAACCGCCATGTCATCTGTGCAAGATACTGAACGTGGGATGGCGGGTGGCATTACTGCATTTACTCGACAATTTGGTGGCGTGCTTGGCTTAGCCATCTTCGGTGCCGTCATTGCTAATGTTATGGAAATGCATCTCGGTCACACCCGCACACAAGATTTAGTCTTCGATGCGGTGACTAAGCATGCTTATACCGTAGCCTTCAGTGTCGCCATGATTTTCGCGGCTGTTATAGCCATTGCCGCTTTGTTTGCCGCTATTCGTTTGCCTCGAAAGATTTAGCTTTTAATACAATAAAAATTTAATTTGTTTCTTTAATATACAGTTAATATTTGGCTGTTACAGTTAGCATCAAGGTGAATAATTACAGTGGATTATAGGGTGTTAACCATTGAATTAGTCAGTTTAATATAAAAATTATAGAGGTAAAAATGGCATATCCATCAAATCCACCACCCTCAGCGTCAGCCGCTGCCTCAGCACAGCCATCAGTAGGCTGGAAAATTCAAGCACTACGCAATTTCTATAGTACGTTACTCGCATATTTGTATAAGGCTAACGAGGACCAAAGTGAAGCTGATTATCGAAGTAAGATCTGAGGCCATCAACTACAGCGCTTATGGGAGCTCCATCAGTATTTAGACGACCCAACTAAAGATAATAAAAAAGCAATTTTTCATTTGGCGACAGGAACAGGCAAAACGTTTTGCTTTATTTGTATCACTGCATTGTTGAATGTTAAAACATTAATTGTCACCTCTCGTAATACACTACGTGAACAAATTTATGGCGAATTTGAAAAATTTAACATGCATGATGTGGTTGTTTGTGAGTATAGGCCTGGGACAACTAGCGCAGAAGAGATTTCTGCTGCACAAGTCGTCATTATTAATTATCACAATTTAAATAGCTTATATAACGAAAGTTCAGATCGGCCGAGTGCATTTAACATGCGCGATTATAAATTAGTACACTTTGATGAAGCGCATAATCTATCGTCAGGAAATAGGCAACGGATATTTAATGATATTGTAAATGGCGACCGATTTGTGATCGGCTATTCTGCAACTGCAGATGCTAAACGAGGAACGCATGGCAAGAGTGTGTATGAAATTTTTGGTTTGACAGAAGAAACTAATCCGATAACACCCTATAAAGTTACTGATGCAATTACAGCGAGTATGCTTACTCGCTGTAAGATTGTCGAGGTTAAATTAACAGCACCCAACAACTTGTTGGGTCAGGTTAACCTAGGTGAGGGCGATTTTAATGAACAGAATACTACTGCTATACTCAATAAGCCACTGCTTAACAATATCGCTGTTCATCTCTATGCTAATGGAAAAGACCCCGATAACAACAGGCGCTTTTTAGGTTTGCAAGGTATTGTTTTTTCCTGCGGTATTGTACATTCTAAAGCTATGGTTGACGCATTTAATACGGGTCTTGCCCCGTTAAGCATAGGTACCGAAAATTCGGCTATGATGCTTCTGAATGAAGCTAATAGAAAATATCGGGAGAATGTTCAGAACAAGGGGTTTAATGTTGATACGTATTGTCAACAGTACCCATTGATCATTGCTGCACGCGTTGACAGTCAAGTGTCGGAGAGAGAAAGAGCAAGTGTATTTGAACGTTATCGATTAGGCGGTATTTTATTATTGGTAGGTGTTGATATGATAACCGAAGGCTTTGATTACCCGCCAGCAGCCATTGCTTTTAATTATCGTCCAACAGTATCGCCTACGATAAAACAACAAGCAGCAGGTAGGGTGTTGCGACTTGACCCTGCTAATGGAGCTAAAATAGCTTACCTGGTTGATTTCAATTGGCAGCATAAGTTGCAACGGTTTTGCTGTTCACTATTGGATAACCGCTATCGGGCTGGGACGTTTTCATCTGAACCACCAGCTCATGAATATCCTTCGGTTATATTGGAAGCGGCACATGAAGATTATTCGCTTTCATGGGAACCTGAGAGATCTCAAATTGTTGAGCGTTATAGTCCTTTACTAAATCAGTTAACTGGACGTATTCAAGCATTGATTCACTTAATGCAGCCAACGAGTACGAGACAAGATGTAGCCCCAAAGCGCCGAAGAGTTAATCCCACTCAAGAACTTGTTGAAAGAAGGCCATATGTACCCGTCACACATAATTTAACCTCAATTGAACAAGGTCAGTTAACATCCGTGCAGGAATTAACACTGATACTTTCAAGCTTAAATGGTGAGCAAAGCAGTATTCAACTAGGTATGGACAGACTGAATAGGTTGCTTAAACAAATGGAGGAGGATGCGTCAGGACGGACCACGACAGATACAGCGCCAGCAGAGGCTTTAACTGCTGATACAATAGCGCAGAAAATGGAGGTAATGATTCAAAAACTTGCGGCTGTGACTGACGCGATACAACAGCCTCGTGCTGTATCGCCTGTTCGTGAAACAGATCCGCTGGACGTTGACGGTTTATTGAATGCTTGTGGTTATGGGTTTGATCTGGATCTGGATATGTATCCTATAGTGACTGAGACAGCGCCACCTGCTTTACCAGCTAGCCCTCTTCCAGCCGCACACGTCACAGGTACTGTTAATAATGATATTAACAATTTTATTGATCAAGAAGAACTTGATTATTATGAATCAATAGTTATCTACCGCAATACTAAAGAAGTAAAGATTTTGCATGGCTTAAAGAGAGTTGATAAAGTGAGAGCCTATGTTGAAAAGGCTTTGAGACAGGGAGTCGGCCCTGCTAATAAAATAAAAGGGTTGGAGTTGGTGACTTATTCTTATAATGACTTAATTGATAGAATGTCTAGTCAGTTCGTTGATAAAAAATGGGGATTTTATCGGAATACGGTTGTCAGTTATAGAAGAAACATGAGTTATCTGTTGATAAAAGAAACGTTGCCTAACTATTCTCTCAAATATTGGTGTTTTGCGAGATCAATGAGATCCGATATCGTTCGTAGGCTTTCACACTTATATTTAGCCGTGGCTGGATGGGTTATTATAGATAATAAAATGATACGAAATAATAGCATTACTTCTCGGTTGGCTAATCATGACCAAGCAGTGTATGACAAGATATTTAGTTATTTTTTTGGGTTAACAAAATATATGATTCGACAGTATATCCAAGGCAAAAAATTGTTTTTGATCAATCAACTGAGTTTTACTGTTATATGTAAGCAGCTGGATGAGTTGCTTCGTAAAACAAATAGAAATCATGAAGCTGGCAGTGTCGTTATGGAGGGAGTAAAGCGTGTGTTGGCAGACACAATTTATACTGGGGATGACGACATAGCTAGCAGGTGTCAGGAAGCACGGTCTTATGTTGATATAAAGCGAATGGAAGGGTATAAGGATATGACTAAGATAAGTCGATGTTATTGTCTAAGTGAAGACGGTGAACCGGTAATCCCCTCTAAAATTAAAGGTGTTCAAAAGTAGAATTTTCTCGTAAACTCAATTGAGGAGATTCAATATGAAAACGTCAAAATATCCCGATAGTAAGATTATTTCGATCTTAAAGTAAGCAGAATCAGGCGTATCGGTGCCTGACCTTTGTCGCGAGCACGGCATGAGCAGTGCCACTTTCTATAAGTGGCGAGCCAAATATGGCGGCATGGATGCATCAATGATGTCGCGACTAAAAGAGCTTGAAGAGGAAAATCGTCACCTTAAAAAGATGTATGCTGAAGAAAAGCTAAAAGCTGAAATTGTTAAGGAGGCGTTGAAAAAAAAGTGGTGAAGCCGTCTCGTCGGCGAGAGATGGCAAAGGTGTTTATCAATCAAAAACGAGCCAGCATTAAATTAGCCTGCTTGGCATTCGGTATTAGCGAAACCTGTTACCGCTACAAGCCGTTATTGGCGGATGAAAACGCTGAAATTGCCGACTGGCTAATTCGACTAACGACCACGTGGAAAGACTGGGGTTTTGGCCTTTGTTTTTTATATTTACGTAACGTTAAGAGTTTCAAATGGAATCACAAACGTGTTTATCGACTATATCGGGAATTGGAATTGAACCTACGTATAAAGCCTAAAAAGCGCTTGGTGCGCAGCAAACCTGATGAGCTATCGGTACCTGTTGAAATCAACCAAGTGTGGTCGATGGATTTCATGCATGACCAGCTTAGCGATCAAAGAAGCTATCGATTATTTAATGTGGTTGATGATTTTAATCGCGAAGCGTTGGGCATTGATGTTGATTTGTCATAGCCTTCTGAGCGCGTCATTCACTCACTAGAGCAAATTATTGAATGGCGAGGAAAGCCTAAAGGACTTCGTTGTGACAATGGTCCAGAGTATATTAGCCATAAGCTAAAACAATGGGCTGGCGATCAAGGCATTAATATTTGTTATATTCAGCCTGGCAACTCTTAGCAAAATGCTTATGTCGAGTGATTCAATCGAACCGTACGTTACGGCTGGCTCAATCAAGATATTTTTACAACAATTAAGGAGGTTCAGGAAAAAGCAACTCATTGGCTCGGGCATTATAACAACGAAAGGCCTAATATGGCCCTTGGTGGAATAACGCCAAAACAAAAATCTGTCTCAGGCAGTATAAAGGATTCTACTATTTTGGCCCTCTAATAAAGGGGGGGTTACCGTTCTATCTTTAGCCTGAACAGAGCTTACTTTGAAAATAAACTAGGTGCAATGCATACTTACTCGCGAATCAGAATGGAATTTAATAATGAGCAAGTGTTTCAATATATTTTTGGGTTTCATAAAAGTATGTTTACTGGCTCAACCATGAAATTTATCTCCGTAAAGACATTAGAGGTGATGTATGCTAATGAGCTTTTGTTGAGTCAGTCTGTTCCACCAGAAAATCATAATTATTCAGTGAAAAACACGCCAGATGAAAAAGTTAACTTCATTAAAATTAAAAAAATTCTAGCTGGTTACCAAAAGATAGATAGTGATAGAAATATATATTCGGGAAGTCTAATTAATAAGTATTAAAGCTTAAGCAATATTAAATGTTAATTAGCAAACCAATATAAATTATTTTTAGGCCAGAAATATCTCCTTCCAAATAAAGCATAGATAATGCTGAAGTACATAGCCAATAACTAACGATGCAGCAGTGATTTCAATAATGGATACCACAAAAAACCAATCGGCATAGGGCAAAAACAAGCTACTGGTGTGTGCCCATAAGCTCATTTTAAACATGGCTGTTGCGCTGATGGCGAGTGGGAAGGTATAGGCTGAAAAGGCGGGTGTGAAGGGTAAGCGGATTAAGTGTAGCAGCATCATATAGACGGTTGCTGTCATTAATAAGCCAATGCCGAATAATAAGATGACTAAAATAGGGTTGGGATGGCTCGCTAACGTTAAATAACCGGCTAAGTTTAAACTGGCAGGCGCAGCTAAAATGGCAAGTGTGGGTTTGCGAGCATCTTCAACATTGGTGCGCAATGCTAAGCGGTAAATCATGGTGGGGAGTAGCACGGCATAAGCGAGGATGCCGAAGGCGAGTAATACTAGCGCAAGCGGTTTGAACATAGGCGCTGGCACGGTTAAGCATGCGACAACAATGCCGATAGGTGGCACGAACCAGCTGGGTACCATGTGATGTAAATCAAAATCACGTATCCGATGATAGCTGAAGGTGGTGAAGAAGATGATATGCAATATGACGGCGATTAACCAAATGGTTGAGGCTAATGCAACACTAAAAAAGCCGAAGCTATGGCTAATCAACATCAGCGTCATTGCCAATGTTGGCACAGTGCTGCCGACCGTGGCATGTTGCAAATCGTCACGTAATAAATGGGGATGGCGGATGAATTTGATTAATAAAGGTGAAATCAGCAGTATTGCGATTGCCGCACCGATAGATGACAATAATTGGCCTGCTTGAGGCACCATAGCGCTCCAACAAACAAAAAGGCCAGCAATACCAAGGGTTAAGCCGGCAATGGCAGTGGGATATTTAGGTAAATGTAACATAATAAAGTGTCCTTTCTTGAATATGTGTTCAGAATAGCGTATAAATGATGCCAAGCAAAATCGATTGTTTTAATAGTATTAATCAGGAATATTGATATGAAAATTACGCTCAGGCAATTACAAATATTTGTTGAAATCGCTAAGTCGGGTAATGTGTCGCAAGCCGCGGATGCTGTTGCTATTTCGCAATCGGCAGCTAGTATGTCGCTCGCGCAATTAGAGTCGTTGTTAGACCAGACATTATTTTCACGTGAAGGTAAACGTTTGGTGTTAAATGATGTCGGTCGTGCTTGGTTGCCCAAAGCTGATGCCTTATTACAGCAAGCACAGAGTTTAGAAAAATCGGTGCACCAGCCTGATAGTGTGTTTGGCCATTTGCGAATTGCGGCCAGCACTACGATTGCCGATTATGTATTGCCTAGTTTGATGAATGATTTTCAACAACAGTATCCTGATGTTAGTATCGATTTAATGAGTGAAAACACAGGTGCGTGTGTTGAGGATTTGTTAGCATTAAAGGCTGATGTTGCTTTGGTCGAGGGGCTAGTGACTCACAAAGGCATTAAATTGATTCCTTGGCAGGATGATGAATTGATGGTTTGTTGTCATCCTGGTCACCCACTAGGAAAACGAAAAACAGTTAACGAAAAAGAATTAGTTAAATACCCTTGGGTGTCGCGCGAAAATAATTCTGGCACACGTCGCATGTTTGAAACGGTGTTACCTGATGTTGCCCAATCTCGCGATGTGATCTTAACGATGAATAGTTCAAGCGCCATTAAAAACTATTTGCAACACAATCAAAAAAGTCTGGCTTGTTTATCCGAACAGGTCGTCGCGCAGGAACTCAACGCCAAACAACTCATCTCGCTGAAAATTAAAGATCACACATTACAGCGCCAATTCTATTGGGTCGATTATCAAGCGAAAATGTTATCAACAGCAGGGCAGTGTTTTAAAGACTTTATAATGGGTTAAAACATCCCTAGTTCTAACCGCGCCGCTTCGCTCATGCTGTCTTGCGACCATGGTGGTTCCCATACCACTTCGACTTTGGCTGCGGTAACGCCTTCAGCCATGCCCGCTTGTTGTTGTACTTGGGCGGGGAATGTTTCCGCGACAGGGCAATTGGGTGTTGTGAGAGTCATTTTGATATCGACATGGCCGCCGTCGTCGACGATGATATCGTAGATTAAGCCTAGGTCGTAAATGTTGACAGGAATTTCGGGGTCATAGATGGTGCGCAGCATTTCGATGACTTTTTCTTTGACGTGTTCAACGTCAAGTTCACCAGGTTTGGTTTTCTTTTTAGTTTTTGGTTTTGTTACTGCTTTGGGTTCGACAACAGGTTTGCTGACGGGAACAGGTTCCGGTTCGATTAAAATACGTTTCACGCGTTCAAGGCCAGCGAATAATTGGTCGATTTCTTCTTTGGTGTTGTACATGCAAAACGATGCGCGGACGGTGCCGGGGATTTCGTAGCGTTGCATGAGTGGCATGGCGCAATGATGGCCGGTGCGAACGGCGATGCCGAGTTGGTCGAGTAGGGTGCCGACGTCATTGGGGTGGGTTTTGTCGATTAGGAAGGATAGTGTTGGAATTTTGGCGCGGCTTAAGCCGATGACGCGCATGTCTGGCATGTCATTTTGTCGTGCCGTTAAGTGTTGCAGCAATTCATGTTCATAAGCCGCTATTTTATCGATGCCAATGTTTGTGACGTAATCAATAGCGGTACCGAGGCCGATGATGCCGGCGATGTTCGGTGTGCCGGCCTCGAATTTGTGTGGGACATCAGCGTAGGTGGTTTTTTTGAAGGTGACTTCATGAATCATGTCGCCGCCACCTTGATAGGGAGGCATCATATCGAGTAAGCCTAGCTTGCCGTAAAGTATGCCTGTGCCAGTCGGGCCGAAGAGTTTGTGACCAGAGAAGGTGTAAAAATCACAGTTTAAATCTTTCACATCAATTTTGACGTGGGGTGCTGCTTGGCAACCGTCGATTAAGACTTTTGCACCTGCATCATGAGCGGCGCTGATCATTTCTTTAATGGGTATGATAGTGCCGATGGCATTGGAGATGTGAGCGATGGAGACGAATTTGGTTTTTTTGTTGAGCAAGTCTTTGAAGCGATCGATAAGGACTTCGCCGGCTTCGTTAACCGGTGCGATAATGAGTTTGGTGCCGATTTGTTCGCACAGCATTTGCCAAGGTACGATGTTAGCGTGGTGTTCAAGGGCGGTAATGACAATTTCATCGCCTTTTTTGAGGAACGTGCGGGCATAGGTTTGGGCGACGAGGTTAATGCCTTCAGTTGCGCCTTTGACGAAGACGATTTCTTTGTCGGTGTCGGCATTGATGAAGTCTTTGACTTTGTTGCGGACGTTTTCGAAGTGTGATGTGGCTTCTTCGCTGAGGAAATGCACGCCACGGTGGATGTTGGCGTTGTAGTCGCGGTAATAGTGATCGATGGTTTCGATTACGCTTTCAGGTTTTTGTGCCGTGGCTGCGCTGTCGAGATAAACCAAAGGCTTGCCATTCACTTCGCGAGAAAGAATGGGAAAGTCTTTACGGATTTGGGTGATGTTATATTCGTTCATATATTTTCTCGTTCTTTCCTTCGCCCCGTGAGGGGT
>TARA_R110000868_G_scaffold274341_1_pt1 | contig 26623 bp, 31 predicted proteins | sample TARA_R110000868 | Tara Oceans TARA_R110000868 (sample SAMEA4397489) | marine metagenome | biome: Polar Biome; feature: [SRF] surface water layer (ENVO:00010504); material: water (ENVO:00002006), including particulate matter (ENVO:01000060) such as... | depth 5 m | reverse complement strand
GATTGTACTATAGAGCAGTTAAAAATGTTATTAGTACGAGGGGAACAAACGTTGTTAGTATCTATTAATGAAAATAGTAAGATTAATGGTGCGATGACAGTAGAATTTATAAACTATCCTAATAACCGAGTGATGCACATTACAGCGTTAGGTGGACACGGAATTGTAAATGATGAAACATTTAGCCAAGTAGAAAGTTGGGCTAAATTGCAAGGTGCTACAAAAGCAAGTGCATGGGCACAAGAAGCACAAGCAAGACTTTATAAACTAAAAGCAAACTTTAATACTGTAAGATATGTCGTGGAGAAAGATTTATGAAATTATTTAACTTGTTTAATTGGGTAACTAACCTAGTAGAAGCATTTACATTCTACTCTGGCGGTGGTTCGTCTGGTGGTGGAAGTAGCGCACCTCAAACTTCTACATCATATTCTACTAATTTACCTGAATACGCTAAGCCCTACTATGAAGAGTTGATGAAACAATCAGCTAAGCAAGTCTATAGCACTGATGCGGGTAGTGTTGACGGCGTTAAAGGCATGCCTGTTTATACAGGTGAACGTGTAGCAGGGTTTACTCCAGGTCAACAAGCTGTACAAGCGCAAACTATGGGCATGACAACGCCTGGTCAATTTGGTCTGTCTGGCGCTGGACTAACCACAGGTCAAAATATGGGTTTTAACACGGCTAATCTAGGGCTAAATCAAGCCTTCGCCTATAATCCTAGCAGCGCTCAAACATTTGGAACTACTCAAGCTAATCAATATATGAACCCATATCAACAAAATGTAACTGATATTGCATTGAGAGAAGCTAGACAACAAGGTGACATTCAAAGGCAGCAAGGCGCTTTAGGTTCTATTGGCCGTGGCACGTTTGGTGGTGCACGTCAAGCTTTAATGCAAGCTGAACAAGGTAGAAATTTAAATAGACAACTATCTGATATTCAAGCACAAGGTTCACAACAAGGTTACTTAAATGCACAACAACAATTTAATGCCGATCAAGCTAGACAACAACAAGCGCAGCAATATGCTTCTACATTAGGATCTCAAGTTGGACTAGGTGGTTTGAGTGCTGGTATTGATACATCAGGTAAACTAGGTGCTTTAGGTACTGCAGAACAAACAGCTAACTTAGAAAGATTAAAAGCTCAAGCTGCGACTGAAGGTGAAAAACAAGCACTACAACAACAAATTAATGATTTACAATATCAAACATTTCAAGAACGCCAAAACTATCCTAAATCACAACTTGAATTTATTAGTAATATTCTTCGTGGTAATGCGGGGGCTTTGGGTTCTACTCAAGTACAGTATACTCCTCAACCAAGTACAGCATCACAGATAGCGAGTTTAGGTTTATCTGGTCTTGCTCTTTCTAAAGCTTTAGGATAGGACTATTTTATGTTAAATGCATCACAAAAAGATAATGTTCTTGATTTTAATTTACAAGAAGCTCTTAATGATTTAATACAAGAGGGGATACGAGATCCTAATATACTTTTAAAGTACAGTCAAAACCCCCCGCCAGAGTATGGCGCTAATGGTAACTTGCTTGTAAGTCTAGCCGCTAATGCTGTTGCTCGTAGTAAACAAGCAGCTAAAACAGTGCAACCATCTCCTAATACAACGATTGCAGAACAAGTTCAAACTAAATTAGCCAGTGCTGCACAACCACAAGGGATTGCTGGCTTAGCTCCTCAAGCACCAACAACACCACAAGGGATTAATACTCCACCTCCTCCACAAAACATGGACGGTGGAATTGCTCCTCTTCCTATTGATGATACTATGTATAATGATCAAAATTATGCGGGTGGTGGTATTGTATCTTTTGCTACAGGTAACCGTGTTACCTCTCCTGAAAAGTATAAGTATAAATATGATTATGAAAAATACTATGATGATCCTGCAAGTTCATTAATGGAAGTGCCTACGATTCCAACAGCAGATGATTTAAAAATGGAAACCCAAGCTCTTAAATCAAATTTTGTAGATCCTACTTATTATGCTTCTCAAGAAAAAACTTTAAAAGATCAAACATTAGAAGACGTTGCAGAGTCTAAAAAAATGGGCCAATCAGATATTTTATTTAGATTAGCTAAAGGTTTTCAAACTCCAGGTAGCTTTTTAAAAGGCGCTGCGGCTGCTGGTGTTGAAGCAGGTCCAGCTGTTAGTGAAATGAATAAAAACATGATTGCCGCTAAACGTTTAAATCGTGATGCTGTTAATAAACTTAATCAAGCTAAATATGCTGAATCTATTGGTGATTTTAAAACAGCTATGGAACTTAAAGAATCTGCTAAAAAGGATAACTTTGAAGCTAAAAAAACAAATGCTACTCTTAATACACAAATTGGTCTTGCTAGAGCAAAAGCTCTTAAAGGTGCTGGTTTAGATGAAGCTAAATTAAGAGTTCAAGTTGAAAAAGTTGCTGTTGAAAAAATGAAAGCTCAGTACCCAGGTGGAGCGTTTGAAACTCTTATGCGTGATCGTCCTGATGTGTATAGTGCTGAACTTAATAGATACAAAAAAGAAACAGAAGGTTATATTCTTAACAATATTACCGCTAAAAATTTACCTCCAAATTATATGGATAATCTTCAAGGGAATAATAAAGCAAATGCTACCCTATCAGGTAAATCAGGAACTAAATCTACTAAAGCTCCCATAACAGCGCAACCTGCCAATAGAACTAATTTATTAAATAAATATCCTGCTACAGGAAGTCGTTCCACAAATACAGCAGCGGAAATGCAGTTAACTGATCCTATGTATGATAATATGGGTGATCAAGACGACGACTACTTACAATAATAAATCATGGAAAATATAAATGCCCTTTACAAGGCACTAGAACAAGCTGATGCGTCGGGTGATACTAACACTGCTCAAAGTCTAGCAGATCAAATTAGATTAATATCTTCAGAAGATACAGCTGATGAACCCACGACAGATGTAGATTCTCTTTACTCCTTACTTGAAAACGCTGATGCAACTGGTGATAAAGCAGCGGCACAAAAAATAGCTGATCAAATCAGAGCTTTAACTCCTGAAGAACCTACTATTGAAAAACCAGTAGACGTAACACAACCACCAACCACTAAAGCTCCCGTAACTAAATCTGTTGCTCCAGCAGCGCCTATTAATGTTATGGGGCAACAATTTACACCTGAAGAATACGCAAAATATTCTGGCATGCCTATAGCTGCTAAACCAGGTGAACAAGCCAAAGGTGAATTCTCAGGAAACTTTGGAAGAGGTCTTTATAATTTAGCTGCGGATCTTGCATTAGCTTACGGTAAATCTACAGGCAATATTGAAGAAGCTGAAAAAGAAGCTAAGCGTTTAAGGGAATATGGCGAAGCTACTTATACACCTTCAACTAAAACTTTTAAAGAAGACCCTATAGCTAAAATACAACAATTAGCTGGTGGTTCTGCTCCTTATATGATAGGCACCATAGCCGCTTCTATGGGTAGCGCTGGTTTAGGATTAACTGGTTTAGCAGGAACAGCATTACCATTTATTGCATCAGCTACACAATTTGTAGGTTCTAATCTACAACGCCAAATGGATACAGGTAAAAAACTAGAAGAAGCTAAACTTTCTAAAGCTGTTCCCGCTGCTTTATTTCAAGCGTCTCTAGATATACTAGGTTTAAAGTATATTCCTTATATTAAAAATTTATTTAAAGCTGGCGGTAAAGAAATTACCGATGAAGCTGCTAAACAGATTATTCAAAAATCTATTATTAAACAAGCCGGAGATAAACTTATTGACACTGGTAAAGGTATTATTGTAGAAGGTAGTACCGAAGCTGGGCAACAATTTATTGAACGTTTACAAGCAGGGTTATCAATCAATAATCCTGAAGCTATGCAAGAATATTCTGATAGTTTTTTTGGTGGTGCTATATTAGCTGGAGGAATGGGTTTATCAGGAAATGTTATTGAGGCTATAGCATCAAAAATTCCAGAACAAAAACAACTTGAAAAAGAAAAAGAAATTGAAGCTGCACCTGATATTACAACAGAAAAGCGTCCTTCACGAGAAACAATGATTGATGAAACATGGAAAGATTTACAATCTAAAGCTACACCTACTAAACTTAATGTAAATCTTCCTACCATAACCCAAGCGGGGGCTACAGCCGACCAAGGTAAATTATTTAACGTAGTAGGTGGTCCATCTGTTGAAGTGGGTAAACCTATTATCGTAAGTCAACTTGACGATACTACGTTAACTTCGTGGGGGTTAAATAAAAACTCTAAAGCCTATAAAAAACTTATTGGTAAAGATATGTCTTTGCCCGAAAACGAGGCTATACTAGATGAAGCATTAGAAGCGCATCCAGGTAAAGTAGATGAACAAGCTGTAGAAACCTACAAAACATTAATAGAAGAACAGAAAGCAGAGGCTCCAGATGCAAGACTTGACCTTGGAACAACTACAATTAGCGATGAAGTATCTGGAGGATCTAAGTATGGAACTCCCGGAGGAACTCAAGGACGTTTCGGACCTACAACTGATATCAGTGGAGGTATTACTGGAATCCCTGAAACAAGAGAGGAAACAAGCGACGCTCCACTAGTTACAACAAATCAACCTGTAGTTAAACCTGCAAAAGAAATTCCAGGAGCGTATCCTGTAGGAGCTTACAATGTAGTAGGTGATGCACAAAATATCCAACAAATTCCACAAACAGGCAATTTATTAGTTACCAAAGAAGAAGAGCTTGCCTCTGCTAAAAATAGAGAATATGTACCACCCGTTGACAAACTAACTCCTACTAGCTTTTTAGATAGATTAAACAGTGCAGATACTAATATTAGATATGAGGCAAGGGTTGAACTATTAAAAACTATAAGAGAGCAACGTAACATTGAACGTTCTAAACAAGAGTCTGAACTTCTTAAAAAAGAAGCTGAAGCAAATAAAAATCTTCCTGAAGATCAACGCATTGAAAAACAAGCTAAAAATTATGCTGCAATATTATCTTCGCTTGAAGACAAATCTACGATGCTTATTAAAGATTTACGTAATCCAGATATTATTGATAAGTCTGAACAAATACAACAAGCTAGAGACGTTATCAGTGAAGCTTTAACCGAAAAACAAGCAGAATCTATAGCAGAAAAAGTGTTTAAACGTAAACCTACTCCTGAAGAAGTAGAAGCGTTTAATAAACTACAAAATGATTTGTTTAGATATGAACCTAAAAAATTAGGTAAGAATAAAGAATCACAATTTGCTAATGATAAAGAAGCATACGATAGTATGATTGATGCTTTTATTGAAGACTACTCAGGCAAACGTGAACCTTTATTATCTAAACAAGATGAAGATTTATTTCATAAAACTACACCTGTTGAATCTAATGCGTGGTTTAAAGATGCTAAGTTAATTGATAAATCAGGGGCACCATTAAAATTATTTCACGGTACTACTAAAGAATTAAACACTTTAAAATCTAGTAAAGACGGATCATTAGGTGCTGGTATTTATTTAACACCTGATCCTGAGTTTGCTGGAAGATACGCTGCTGAAGAAGGCGGAAACATTCTTCCTGTTTACACTAATATTAAAAACCCATTAATAATTCGTACTGACATGGGTATATCTGATCCAATGATTGAAGCTCTTGTAAAGCTCGGAGTAGAGCGTAGCAAAGCTGAATCAATTGTTGAAAAAGCTTATGAAGAAAAAGGATACATTAGTAAAGAAGTTCAATCACGCGCACAAAAACAAGGTTATGATGGCATCGTTCAATATAAGAATGGTCAAATAAGTGAAGTTGTTGCTTTTAATGCTGCACAAGTTAAATCTGCTCTTGAACCTTTATTATCTAAAACAGAGGGCTCACCTGAAGGTCAAGCTATTGTTAACTCTACTAAACCTGCTAATACATTAGGTCAAGCACTTAGCATTATTAAGAGACAACACTTTAATAAACTTAATCCTGTTCAAAAAGTATTACATAGCATGTTTGAAACATTACCTAATGTGCTTAAAGGTAAGTATAAAGTTATGGGTATGCCTAAGGGTGAATATGGTAAGTATCGTTCTATTCTTAATGATACAACTATTAGTCCTAAAGCAGGTACTGATTCAATCTATCACGAAGGTACTCATGCTGCTACAGTATGGGCAGTAAGACGCCATGTAACTACAGATAAGAATGGTAGACCTAAAGCTAAGGGTAACTCTGTTGTAGGGCAACAACTTGTAGATATATTTGATGCAGCTGAAGTAGCTGCTATGCAAGAGGAAGTAACTTTTGGTGATGCATTTAAGAACATGGAAGAGTTTGTATCTTATGCGTTCAATGACATGGACTTCCAAAGATTCTTAGCTAAGCAAAGAAGTGTAGCCCCTACTCCAGCTCCTAAGTCATCACTATGGATGGATTTAATGAGTGCATTCAATAGACTCTTAGGTCTTGATATATCTAATTCTTTAATGAGTGATATTGTAAGTTTAGCGCCCGAGTTAATGACAGGTGAAAGGCCGGGTGCTGTAGAAGCCCTAGGTCCTGAAGTAACGTTATATCATAAATCTGAAAAAGAAATGGATGAGAGACTTAGAAAAACAGGAACTGTTCGTCCTACAGTAGAACCACCTAAGTTACCTTTTAGCATTCCAAGAAAAGTAAATGAATTTAGAAAAGCGGCATTTTCATTTGACATGGCTATCAATAAAAAGATATTAAATGCGCTTAAAGCTGCGGGTGTATCTATGGAAGAGTACGCTAAAGCATTTTATCAATTAGCTATATCTCAAGCTGTAAGAGCAGATGCTATGGCTGCAGCCTTTTTACATTATGGTAATATTAATTATAATCCTGAAAAATATAAATTTGATATAACTAAATCTGATATAAGCATGAAGGGCGTCAATGATATTCTTCGTAAGGTTGCTAAAAGAAATAAATATGACCTTGTTAAAATGTATCAATACGCAAGTGCTGCATTTATTGCTCGTAGATCACAAGGTTTAATTGCAGCTAATAAAGCATTAAAAGCTGAAGTATTAAACTTACTTAATCAAGGTAAAAAACAACAAGCTGAAAAACTATTAAGAAATAACTATAAACTTGTTCATATGAATCGTGCAGAAATACAAGCAGGTTTAAAATTCTTTAATGATATTCCTGAATTAAATCAAGTTTATGATATATGGAATGGTGTTCGTAAAAAAGTTTTAAACTTTGCGGTTGAACAACAACTATTTACAAGAGAAAAAGCAGATGACTTGCTAGCTATTATGGACTATGTTCCTTTCTATACAATTGCTCAATTAGAAGCTAGAAAAGGTCCTAGAGAATTTTCAAATGGTTTATTAGATGCTACTAAATCTAAAGCCTTTCGTGGATCACATCAAGAAGTTAACAACGTTATTGACAATATGGAACGATGGATTTCATATGTTATACGAAAAGGTATTAACAACCACTATGCTAAAAATAAAATTGATTTATATAAGCAAGTGATTCCTGATGATATTAGACCTTTCCCTGAAGGTAAACGTAGTGAATTTGGTAATACTGTAACTATATGGGAAAACGGTAAGACTAGCCGTTATGAATTCCAAGGTCCTGATGGCGCACACATGGTTGATGGGTTTACAGGATTAGAACCTGTAATGATTCCGTGGTTAAAATATTGGTCTATACCTTCTAAATTTTTACGATTAAACATTGTATTAAATCCTATATTCTCATTACGTCAAATCCCAATGGATATGTTTAATGCTATGACTGCTGCAGGTGTTAAACATCCTTACATGATTCCTTTACAAGTGATGAAGGAAATTACGTTAACTCCGTTGTTCTTAAGTAATGCAAGACAAGAACTTAAAAAAACTATAACAGCAGGTCAACCTGATTATAGTAAAGAATTTAATCATATTGATGTTGAAGCATCAAAAGAAGCTAAAAAATTAAATACCGTTGATAAACTTTTAAAAGCTATTATGTCTCCATTAACTTTTTTATCAATGGCTTCTGATAATGTTATTCGTCAAGCTGTATATGCACAACACATGCTTGAAACAGGTGATATAGCTCTAGCTACTAATGCTGCTGAAGAAATTATTAACTTTAGAAGAACGGGTTCATCACAGGGTATTGCAATTGTAAGACAAATAGCGCCATTCGTTAATGCAAACTTGCAAGGTTTACATATTAACTTATCAACAATTATGTCTGATAGTATTAATCCTTTAACTAGAAAACAAGCTTTGTTAAGATATTTTACTGGTGGTGCTACAATAGTAGGTGCAAGTTTACTTTATTTATCATTAATGGCTGACGATGATGAATATAAAAAATTAGATCCTACTGAAAGAGATGCTTTTTTTATACTTCCTAACGGATATAAAATTCCAATGCGTTATGATCTTCCAACATTTTTATTTAAAGTTATTCCTGAACATATATTTAATAGATTTATTAAAGAAACTGAAGACCCTACTAAATTCTGGAAAGCTTTAAAAGAAGGTGCTGTGCGTGCATTAGCAACTCCATCTGCCATGCCTACCTTTGCTGCTGCTCCATTTGAAGGGTATTTAAATAAAGACTTTACTACTAATAGAGATATTGTAGGTCAAGGACTACAAGGGTTAGAACCTGAACAACAATATAGTCCTAAAAATACATCTGAACTAGCTAGAATTTTAGCGGGTAATACGGTATCACCTATGCAAGTGGATCATTTCTTACAAAAATATTTAGCTACTACTATGGGTTTAATTGCATGGATTACTAATGATGTAATTGCGGAACAACAAGGTCGTCAACGTCCTGAAAAAACATTTAGAGAAAAACTACTTGAAGTGCCTAACATGAGTGGTTTTGTAACTAAGCTTGAAGGCAGCAGAAATATTAATGATTTCTATGAACTTAATGAAGAAGTCCAAAGAGTAGTTAAATCATATCCTAAGTATAAAGATGTAAGTATTGAAGAAGCTCAAAAATATTTAGATAAAGATAATAATAGAGAACTAATACAATTACAAAAAACTATGGATAGAGTTTCTAACTTTTTATCAAGACTACGCGAAGAAGAAAATAGAATTTATAAATCTACTACAATGAGTGCTGCAGACAAAAAAGTTGCTTTAGATCGTATTGTTGAAGATAGGCAGGGGGCGTTAGGATTTAAATTACAAATAGGTCAAGAAAAAGACCGATTTATACAACAACTAAGAAAACAAGGTAACCTATAGTCGCCAGACTCTAATACCTTTAACATGGTCTTCTATAACAACTTTGTGAACAAACTGAAACTCTAGTCGTTCACTTTCTTTTTGTATAGCTTTGATAGCTGACTCAGTATCAATAGCAGGTATAAAGATAGACGAGCCTGGTACAAAGGTAGGCCAATCAATCTGATAATTTACGCCGTTAGTGAACACTTCGTGGTATATCCAATGGTAGGTCGTTAGTCTTAAGTCCTTCAAAGCTAGAGTTATCAATCCATATGCATCGAACACCTGAGCCGCTAATATCTAATCCTTTTTGTAACACTTTAGAATCTCCTGATTTATACTTCAAAACCTTATTCTCTTTAAGCTTTTTAATAAAATCCTCATAGTCTACGTTACCAAGATCTTTAAGGTATGAGCGCATTATACCTACAGGAATATATATTGTGTTAGTATCTGGTTCAATTCTTACACGTAATTCATTGATTGGCTTCAATAAAGGGGCTTCTTGTAACCCTGTTCGTGAGTCTATGACACTATTAATAACTAAAGTGTTCTTTAAATTTTCATGTAAGAAGGTAGTTAAGGTTTCCATAGCATCAAAGTCACGGGCTTTAAGTTCTATTCTAGATTTATCTAACTCTAGTTTAATAGCATGTTTAACAGGTTCTAGGTTTATATTATGGATACCTAATTGTTTAGCAATCTGAGCGCCTAAAAATACTGCAGCTAATGTAGCAGAATACTTGCGGTCTTCTCCAGCTATGTTCCATGCCTTGTCAATCTTTTCTTGAGTTTCTTTTAAAGCTATTTTAACGGATTCAAGATTAGATATAATCCATTGAGCATAGATTTCACCTGCGTGTCCATAGTTATCAAACAATCTACCAAAGTAATCATCAGCTTCTTTCTTTGTTAAGCTGGTATCTTTATCAATACGTAATTGTAAGAAACGAGCCATCTCACCTGAAGCTTTAGCATTTGATGAGAACATAACTGTTCTAAAGTCTGTATTAGAAGATACAACGCAAATAAGATTAAATACGGTATCGTTTTGTCTTTCTTTATTTGTGCCACCACTACCCATACGATTTCTACCACGACCTGTTGACATAAATTTTAAGAACTCATGTAATTGGTCAGGTGTTACTTTAGTAAACTCATCCACTGCTGCAGGCAAGTTATTCATGTAGCCCATACGGTTAATAACTGAGTTACCTGTATCACCCCATACTTGAATGAGTTTAGCTGATAGGTCAGGATTACCATATACGCTAGTCATAGCTTGTAAGACTGTAGATTTACCTTGTCCTGACTCAGGGTTATATAAATTAATTACTGCCGACTTTTCTTTAGATTTAAAAAAGGGCATAAGTAAAGAACCAAATGCACAAAAGAACCCAAACGCACGTAACTCCATACCAGGTCTTTCATAAACTGATATAGCTTTCTTCCATTCTTCATATGTGCCTTTCTTTTGTAGAGCTGGGTTTACATCATTTAAATCCTCAGATACAGGAACATACTTAGTACCAAACGCGCTAATCTCACGATTACCTATAACTACTTTATTGTATAAAGCATTCCAACCATATTGTTTATACATAGGTGTAGATGGTTTTTGCTTTTGATCAGCATCTACTACAGCTATGATGTAATCAATAACGTTATCTAACTTCTTACCATTTCTAACAATACCTTTAGCTACTAAAATCTTACGAGCCTCTTCACGAGATAGTAACTGTGTCAAAGGTGCTATAAATTCTTGAACTCCTTCATGTGGCAGATGTAATTTAAACCATGCACAGAAACCAATAGCGTGATCATTTAATATCTCAACAAGATAGAAGTCATAGTCATACACCATGATAGCTTCTTCATCTTCATCAGCTACAGTTTTATATACACCGCCATTCTTTCCTCTAAAATATGGGAATGGGTAATCAGGGATTTGATAAGTAACAACTTCACCTAATTCTTCTGACTTAGCTTGGATAACATTATCCGCACCTTTAGAACGTAGAATAACTCTACCTAATTCTATTGGAGAAGTAATCTTACCTTTATGTTTACATCCATCGCAGCCTTCAGAACGTAATCCTTCAAATTGCCTACATGTATGTGGGCCTGGAATAGCACTAGCTTTAGCTTCTGTTCTAGCATAGTCATAATCAGGATGATGTTTAGATATGTTGTGGATTGCTGATTCAGAGTCTTCACAATAAGCTGCAATAGATAAACCTGATCTCCATAGTGGTTCTTCTACTGTTGATTGTTTAGTCATGATATGAACTAATTGAGCGCAACCATCATCTTTACGGCAGCGTTCAATAATCTTCATAAATTTAGATGAGTTGTTTCCTAATATAGCTTTTGTAGCTTCATCTAGTGGACGTTTAGCTTTAGGTTTATCTGTAAGATGTATAGGTATAAGACTTGCTAATTCATCAAACGCGGTTGGTATGCCAACATTAAGAACATTCACGTCTTCAGGTTTAGCTACATCTTTATAATTCTTTGTGCCTGGAACTCGTAGGATACGAGCCATGTCAGCAGTGCAAGCACCATCAGCTTTGAGTCCATGTTTAGCACATAGAAACTTTAAGCCTTCAGCAACAGGTTGCCATATAGCTTTATCAACAGGTTCATTAAAAGACCAATAACAATGGATACCTCTACCTGAATCTACAATAGTAGGTGCGGGGAGTTGTGTTATATCTGTGAAAGAACGTAACGCTACAAGTGCTGCGTCTTTAGTTTCATAGTCTTTCCATTTACGTTTCTTTGTATCGAAACCACAGTCTATATCTAACCATAGAATACGTTGTTCTTTTGCATTTATTTTCTTTCGTTCAGTAGGCTCAACATAAGTTGAACATGCAAAGTAAACGTCTTGCTTATCGCTTAGTAATTTATTTACTACTTCAATTGCTTCATCTATGGAATTTATAAACTTAGGAACTACTACATTTTGTTGGTCTTTGCCTAGGACACAATAATATCCTTGGTCAGGCCATACTTGTTGTAAAAATTCTTTTGTTTGCATTTTTCTCTCAAAATGTTGTGTTGCTAAAATAGGTGGGGCAATATTATTTGCCCCGAGGTATTACTTGGTAAGACTAACGATTAATTCTTTAATCTTTATGTCAAGTCTTCTTGATGGCTTTGCTTTACCCGAAAACCAATCATACACCGTTTGACGTGAAACGTTAAGCGCTTTCGCTACTTGACTAGCAGGGTGTTTTAGTGATATGCAGACCGCACCTAAAAGTGTCCCTGTAGTTTCTTTAGCTTTAGAGTTTGCTTCTATAACTACTTGGGAATAACCACGCATGATTAAGCCCAATCCGATACCAAGTCATCTAAACTAACGTCACCTTGATCTGCTTTAGGTGCTGCTGGTTTTGGTGCTGGTGGGAGTTTAGGGCTCTCTGTTGCGCGAACTGTAGGTTCAGGAATTTCATCTATAACTTCAAATGGTTTAGGACGTTGAATAGGTTGTTGTTTCTTACTCTCAAACTCTTCACCATCTTCTTCTTTGTTAACGCTTACTGATAATGTAATTGCTCGTTTAGCTTCTTCTGAAGTTGACTTCGTGGCACATACTGCATACTCGTCATCATTAAGAACACGAATAGCTTTAAAGCCAATCTTAGTGCTTGATGAATCTTCATCGAAACTTACACGTGATACAACAGACATTAAGTTTTGACCATTTGCACGAACATAATCTGTGTATTCATGTAGTGGTTTACAATCTTTTGTACCATTACCAAATATTGATTGTGCAGGTAAAGTCATTTGATACACATCACCATTCAAATCATCAGCACGAACAACAGCAATACGTCTACTAAAACGACATGCTTTAGTTCCATTAGCACCTGAACCTTTAATATTTTGTGGACATGATAAACAATTTTCTGCTTGCTTTTCTACAACTGCTTCATCAGGTTTTTGGCTATCAGATGTCCAACATGTTGGTGGTGGCATCTTTTCACCTGGTACATAAGCTTTAGAAAAATACATCCTATGCACATGAGGTGATGCATTAACAATAATTACTTCGAGAGCATCTTGGTTAGACTTCTCAATCTCTTTACCATTAACCATTAATCTAAACTTACCACCACGTATTGATATACGTTTAGCAGTTGATGTGCTTCCTGTAATGTTTGCAGTAAAGCCGTCATCTCTACGTGAAACTGTTGATACTGCGGTATTACCAAATACGTCTAATTCTGTACTCATACTTCCTCCTTAGTTCTACTTTTAGTTATTCTTACTGTATATTCACTTGTTGCTTGTAAACCTGGTGGTGCTTTGTCAGGATTTTGTTCTAAAAACTCTTTAACTGTCGATTGAACTAATCTCTTTTCAAAGAACTCAGGCATATCATTTTCTTTTATAAACTTGTACATTTCAGGCCAATCGCTTGTCCAATATCGTGTACGTAAAGTTCTTGATAATGTTCCAACTTTAGTTTTCAAACTAGTTACATTAAGTGTTCTACATGCTTCATTTAATGCTAAATCAACTTTGTCTTTCTGAGTTTTAATTTCAGTGATTTGATTTTCTAATTCATCAATCTTATCTCTCATATTGACTGAAGCTTGCATCATCTTCTCTATCTTATTGTCATCTAATTCCATATTCTCTCCTTTCAAACATTAAGGATATTAGTATATCACAACTATTTACTTTGTCAACTTATTTCTTTATCAATTAAATGCCCATAAGTAAGGAGTATCCAATAAGCAAACTGCAATAACTCGTCAGGTGATGCATTACCTTTCATTGTGTTAGCTTTAGTACTTATTACTTGAACATTACCTTTGATATAACCTTTAGTATTATCTATCCTATCAAGAGACGCTGCATATGGAGACGCTCCTTTTATACCTGATGGTCTAAATTGTTTTTCTAATGGCTCTTTAAATACAGGGCATACCTTAGGTATATTTATATCTGTTTCTTCTATTGTGCATGGGGTTCCTTTTTTCTTTGCTCTATTTTGTGCACTTAGTAGTAATATTTTTTCAGGATGTTCTACAGAATATTTATGATAGTATTCCCGTAAATGATCTCTTTTTCTATCTCTCCAATCTTTAGACCATGCTTTTCTATCAAACATCATTAAACTCCTCTTTATAAAGGTCTACTAACTTAATGTGATGATCAATTTTTCCCTGAAGCATTTTGTAAATTTTTTGTTCAACGGGGGAGCCTTGTAGGTGGACTACGGTCATCTTGTTTTTTTGTCCCGCTCTATCAACCCGAGCGCAACATTGAATATACGTTTCAACAGACATCACAGGTGACCAAAACACAACTACGTTAGCTGCGTGGAGGGTAACTCCATGTGATGCAGCTTGAGGTTGGATCACTAATACTTGTGGGTCTTTCTTTTCTTGGAAGTTTTTAAATATTTCTGTACGATTATTCATAGACACATCGCCATGTATTGAAGCGCATGTAATATGGTCTTTATGTAATTCACTTAGTATTTTTTCTATGCTGTGTCTAAATGGGCAGAAAATGAGAACTTTGTGGCTGGCTTCTTCTATGATTTCTTTAAGGGCAGTCATACGATTAGATATATCAAACTCTATGACTTCTGACTTATCTGAATAAATAGCACCTGCACTTACTTGTAATAGTTTAGTGAGCATAACCCCTGCGTTGACAACAGTAATTTCTTCGCCTGAAGCTTCCATATACATATCTTTTTTAAGCTTCTTGTAATACTTATCTTGTTGTGGTGTGAGGGGAACTTCACGAGTGGTGTAAAGAACGTCAGGCAAATCTAAACATTCTTCTTTGGTATAACGAATGGCAGGTTGTAATGTTTTAAATACAATATCCTGTGCATTAAATCTAGGCACCCAGGTGAACTGACTAACTTTCTGCATGACCATATCTTTAAACGTTCCTGCATATTTAGGTACGGATGCGGGGTTTACAAGTCTAGCCAGTCCATATGCGTCAGCGGGAGATTGAGCAGCGGGTGTTCCTGTCATAAGCCATAGCCATGTTTGAGGTGTTACTACACGGTTCATAGCTTTCCAGCGACGTGTCGTGACAGTCTTAACATAGTTTGCCTCATCGACAACTATTAAATCAAAACCGCCAGATTTGATTTCTTTCTCTACTATTTCTATACCATCATAGTTAATAATAACTACATCAGTGTTCTCTGCAAACACTTTTTTTCTTTTTTCAGCAGAGCCATGAGCAATACCTACAGACCTGTGCATAGCAGTTTTAAAGAAGTCTGATTGCCATGCAGCTTGCATAATAGATAGGGGGCACACTACTAACATACGTTTAATCTTACCTTGGTTCATTAGGTAATCAGCCGCCCATATGATAGCCGATGTTTTGCCTGTGCCTGCTTCACTTAAACAATAAGCGCGTCTATGCGCTGATAAAAACTCAGCCGTTGTTCTTTGATGCTCAAATGGCTTATGAATACCTGGATACGTGTAGTCACGTGATATAGGTGAAGGTGGATTCTTAACCTTCATGTCTGATAATGTTAATACTTCATCTAATCCCCAATTAACAAGGACTTGAAATACTCCATTATCATATTCTTTATACAACTTACTTTTAGGTATCTTATCTAATATAAGTTGTGGTCTCTTCGTGTTAACGATGAGAGCCTTATCTTTGTATACTTCCAATGCAATCTCCTAAGTAAAAAGATAAACGCGCCACCGAGAGAGGTTAATGACGCGTCTATTTACTACAAATTGTTAACACACAAAGTCAAATTATTTTTTGAGGTATTCTTTGCTGTTAACTGACGTGGTTTTACCGCACTCACGCCTTACGGAAAACTTATTTCTTATTAGTTACGTTTCTCTTTAACGAACCATTACTATTGCGTGGGAACGAACTGTTCGCACTTTTACTTTTAATTCTCATATTGCTTGGTGTATTCGCACCACCCTTACTTAGAGGGACAATATGATCTACATCTTTACCATCACCCTTTGATACTTTACCAGCTTTTGTCATCATTCGTCTAGCTTTATTTCTAGCTACACGCTTTTTAATTTGATCAGGCTGCGCCTTATATTCGTTTTCTTTTTGATAATCTCTTGCCATTATTTTCCCCAATGTGAGCATGATTGAACAGGGCAGAACTTCCTACATGCGAAGTTAGGGACAGCGTTAAATACCCCTGACTCGTAAGCCCCGTTTATACGTAATACTATTTTACTCCATTCGGCAAACATGTCATCTACTTTGTCAACTGTATAGTCTTCTTTTAGTATCTCTTTACTTACTAAGAATATCAATCCAGACTTGACTTTTAACATATCTGGGAAGTGTTTAAATATAGCTACACTAAACAAAGATAGCTGTCTAGTATCGGCATACTGACTTGACTTGCCTGTTTTATAATCTATTAAGGTTGCTAACTTCTTTTCGTTATCGATTACTAATAAGTCAATAACCCCACGCCACCATACATTTGCTGCAAAGAAGTCACAAGGTTCTAAGTCTTTAGTTAAGCCTAACTTATACTCACAATACTTATCCCCTGGAATTGATATTAACTTGTCAAGGGTTGGCTGAAACATATTAAACTTCTCAGGCAAAGGTGTAGCACTTTTAACATACAACTCACAAGCTTTGTGAACTTCGTTGCCATAAAGAAAATGCTCTACATTAGGGTCTTGCTTAATATCTTTTGCTACATACAAATGATAGTATTGCTTAGGGCATTTCTCGAAGGTTGTAGCACTTGAGTAAGACCACGTTTTTAACTCAGCCATTTATTTTCCTATTTAATTCTTGCATGATCTTTGCCCGCTTCTTACCTTTAGGTTCTGTTTTAGCAAGAGCTTCATTTAATTCTTTAATGGTATAGGCTTTATATTTAGGCTTATCATTATGGGTAAGCATAGATTTATTGTGTCGTCTACTTGGGTGTATTCGTTGTGTCGCCATGATCTACTTTCTGTACGGCTCCCGTACTTTTATTAAGTTCATACTCGGGTAATACGTCTTTCTTTTTCTTACCAAAAATCAAATCCCAATTCTTTTCAAACTGTTCGTTGTTTGGTTTAGACTGTAACCAATCACCTGTTACATCATTACGTGCAGTCTTTTTCATAGTTGTCCTTTATATCATGCATAAGTGTATCAAACGTTAATGCATCTTTATCTTTAGCAAACTCAACACTCATTAAATAACGAGTTGTTTCAAAATTATATACTGTATGTGGCACTTGCGTATTAAAAATATAGTATGTTGCAGGTTTATATTTTAGTTCTTCTATTTCAAATACGGCTCCTTCTTTATTAGGAGCAAATGCACAAACACTCCTATCGAACGGGGTCAATAACATATTGATACCTACACCACGTCTTGTATCTGTGTGCCAATCATAACAAGTGTAAGGGTCTAGTTTTAATACACCTGCTACAAATCCATATCTTGCATGTAACCATCTAAAAAAGTTGTCTTGTGCTATCAACTCTGTAGGTATAGGTTTAACATTAAAATTATAATGGGGAAACCACGGCTGAGTATTAAACGCATAGTCATATAGTTCTTTAGCTATAGTAGATTTAGTTTTTATCTCATAGTAGTTCATATTTATTATTCTTTCTTATATTTTCAATGCCTATAATAACTTGTAAGTTATTTATTACGTGTAGCCCTGATACTTTTTTACCTCGTAATGGAATAATATGATCTACATGCCACTTAAATCCAAACATTTTACTTCTTCTAGTTGCTAATTCATAAGCTTCTTTTATTAACCATAGTGCTTCTTTATCTACCCATATAGGAGTTCGTTTATCTTTTTCCGCCCTATGTTTACTTGATTTAGCATTTAATATATGAACATTTTTTGTTCGATATTCTTTTGCTTTTATTTTTAATGCATCTTTATGTTTATAATAATATTCAAGTTGTTTTTTATTTATTTTAGCCTTGTAATTTTCTTTATACCATTTTTTATACTCTAGCACTTTATTTTTATTTTTTTCTACATAAACTTTACAACGTTCAATAACTTTTTGTTTATTATTTTTATAGTACCTTTTTTTCTTTGTTGCTAAGTCATCTTTATTTTTTAATCGATATTGTTCATCGTATACTTTTCTATATTCTTTTCTTTTATCATTACTAGCTTTTACCTTTTCAGGATTAGCTTGTCGCCAAGCTTTATTATTAGCGTTATGCTTTTCTCTGTTATTAATAAGCCATTGTTTATCTAGTTCTTTTTTTCTTTCTTTATTTTCTAGTTTCCATTTTTTAGCTTGTGCTTTTGCTTTTTCTTTATTACGCTGATACCAAGATTCTTTCTCCATTACTTAGCATCCATATAGTTATCACCTACACCTACCTCACAACCGAGTGGTAAGTCGCTACACCAATGAGGCGCAGTAGTCATACACTTCTCAACGTAAGCTTTACAGTCAACTACTTCTTCATCTTTACATAGCATAACTAACTCATCATGCACAGTCATTACGACAGGATACCTTTTCGCTACTTGTATTAACTGATCAGCAATTATATCACGAGCCAATGCTTGTATACAGCGTTGGAAAGTTTTAGAAGGGTGGATATATTCGGGAATTATAGTTCTACCCATCAGCTTGTCATACACCCATGACTCTCCTGTATCTGTCTTTAGTTTCCTAAGGTTAGGTAGTCCTAACATCATGCCATTAGGTTTCATCATGCCTTCATGAGGGACACTTGATATAACCCCACCATTACCCATCCTATAGTGTTGCCCTGCACGAACCGACTCTAACATCGTGCCTGCATCTTGCCATGCCGCAACCAACTCGGGATTAGTTTTACGATACGCATACACAATGTTCTTAACTTCTTGTAGGTCTTTTTCTACACCACCTTGTTTCAATATTAAGTGCATCTTAGCCGCACCTACACCATAGATACCCGACAAGTTCACTACCTTAAAGATGAACCTAAGGTTTTTGTTAACTTCGTTGTATGGTGTTCCTGTTATGTCTGCGGCTGATTGTTTGTATAGATCAATGCCATCTTTAATCTGTTGTATCTTAGCTGTTGATTGAGCAAACCAATAGGCTAACCTTAACTCAATGTTACTTAGGTCAGAGGCTACTAACTTGTAACCTTTAGGCGCACACATAGCGCGACGTAACTCAGAGGTTCGAGGTAAATTCTGTAAGTTAATACCATCGACACCACTCCATCTATGTGATACAACCGCCCCCGCATACTTTAACGGGACAGGTAGCTTACCCCTGTTGGCTATTTGAATAAAGTTTTCTGTGCGCGTCTCTTCAATTGTCGACTTGTTACCGATACGAGCAGCAGCCAAAGCTTGAACGTATGGATTTTCATGCTCAAGTAAAGCTTTAAATTCTTCATCTGTTTTGGCAAACGCATAGGTTTCCTTTCCTGTTGTCTGACTTATCTTCATGGGAGGAGTAACACCTTGTTCAATAAGTAACTCAGCAAACTTAGGATTACTCATGAGTAGTTCTTTATCTACGGCTACTGAAGCGAGTAGTTTTTCTTTAGCTTCTTTAACTTTGTGGAGGTGACGTAGTAGTAAACCTTTATTAAGTTCTATCTTAGGTTCTGTAAACATACGGATAGTTAAATCAATAAGCTTCATCTCGGGTGCAGTGAACCTATCTTTTAACTCGGTGAATAACTCATAGGTAAGTTCTACGTCATTGATACAATAACTACCATACTTAGCTAAGTCATTGTGTGTAAAGTCTAATCTCTTCTTACCTAAGGCATCGAGGACTTCTGTTCCCTTCTCCCCTATCTTATATAGTTTTGATAGGTTAGCTAAAGATACTGACTCAGTTAAACCATGTAGGATTTGAGCCATACTCATGGTATCGAATAAACCTTTTGGGTGTATATCAAATATCCATGATAGGATAGACGCATCAAATCTCATGTTATGTCCTAACACAAAGTGTTCATGCATATTGTATGAGTCTAGGAAAGCTTTGGTCTCAGCGTGTGTTCCCGTAAACCATTTGGTTACACCGTTATCCTTAACAGCTACACCTATAACTTCAAACTGCTCATCACGTATATACTGCTCGGTAGTAAACTTCTTTAACCCATACTCTTTATCGTAGTATGTTTCAAAGTCTAACGTAATTAGATTAGGCATTACTTACCCCTAACACGGGCTTTAACTGCATGCTCGTAGATAGCAGCGATGTTAATAACTTCCTCTGATTTTAATCCTTTAGGTCTGATTTTAATTACACCATGATGAATGGTAACAATTAGATTACGTTCGCCACGATCAAAAGTCGTAGCAGATGTTTCCCTAGTAGTAGGGTTAGTTGATTTTGTAGCCATTACTCTCTCTCCTTAGTTGCGTCTATTGACGTGATAGTCCCAATCTTCAGCACAATCTTTATCACACCATCGTCTTGAGTCATTAAGTTTTGTGCCGCAATTTAAACAGCGACCTGTACCTTCTATATACTTGATACCGTCCATCTCCTTACGGCGAATGGTATCTTCAAGTTCTAATCTATCTTGCGTTTTATCTGCATCATCTGACATGTTTTAGCTTTTGTATTATCAATCTAATTATGAATAGGTCTATGACTAAAGAAAAATGATAAGGTGCATCATCTTCTAAATATCTAAGTTCTAAGCCTACCATAACTCCTGATATTAACGCAAGCTGAAACACCCACATTATTTAGAATTTACAGATTGTTTTTCTACAAATGCTACTAATTCATTAACATACCATTGTGCTTTTTTCAAGTCCATAAGTGTTGACTCTTTTAATCCTGCCCTTGACAAATACTTAATAGCAGTTAAGCGTAAGTGTCCCGAAAACTCTTCGGGTGTTGACTTAGCTTTCATGTAGTCTATTGTTTCAATACCCCCATGTGTATAGTGAGGTGGGTTGTTAATCATGTCTTTTAATTGTTTATATTTGTTTAATATCTTTTTTAACATTGTCATTTCCATTTTCTCATTTCATCTAAAAAGTTTTGGAAGGCTACTAGGTTATCCTCATTGACTACCATAGCTATACCTTCGTTATCTTGTATGTGTTGCAGGTTTTTTTCTTGTAACACGCTAGGTTTATTTTTACCTGCTTTACATTCAATCCCCATAAACGAGCCTTTATAACATGCCACAATATCTGGCACACCAATACTCATGTAGCCGCTTGCTACGGGATAGAAGTGATATGCCCCCCTATCCTTTAGCATCTTAACTACTTGTTGCTTAACCCATTTTTCTTTTACTTTAACTTCTTTCACTTAGGTATCTCCATCATTAGTTGCATGGCTCTAGCTTTCTTGTTATGAAACTCCATATTCTTTTCTGAATATAATCTGAGATCTATTTTTTCGTTAAGTGCGTTATTAATATTGCCCATAACTTCTCTATATTCTAAATAGATTTCATCAGTATCATTCTCAGCAATCACATAGAATTGACCATCTCTAATACCTACATTCTTAACATACTTACCCACATCTACAAGTTTAAGAATAGCCATCTTTTCCTTATCCTCTTTTGATACATCGGGTGAGTCTTCATGCATTGCATGATATACTTTCATATGTTCTCCATAATTTGATTTACCTTGTTTAATACTGCTGTTCTAGCACCTTGACTATCTCTCAAGTCCTCGGCTGATACCCCCACTAGCAATCGTTCTAACTCTCGTCTAGCATTCTCTAGTTTAGGGTCGTTTGTTACATTAAGCTTAGTTAATAGATTTGTCAACTCTAATGCATTATCTACTAAACTATCTCTAAATATTTTCTTTTCCTCACCACTTAATCTATCCACCATATGTTCTAAGGTAGTGTGTAGTCTCGACCACGCATCACTCATAGCTACCTCAACACGACCTTCATATGCTTTCTGATACTCTTGTTTCATCTCATTACGAATATCATCAGCTATGTCAACACGGAAGTCATTAGTTTCGGGGACAGGCATAATAGTATATTTGAGATTGAACTTATTTGCAATCTTATAAGCATCGGGGTACTCCCCTCTATCAAATAATTGACCTAGTTTGAATGCCATGCTCTGAATAATATTAGGATACTCTTGTATAAAAGTATCTACACGTGTTTTAAACTCAGCCTCATATTCTCCAAGTTGTTGTTTATAATCAAAGAAGTTACTCATAGGTAATAACCTTGTGCCTGTGTCTGACCAAGGTAGCGTTTGCCTACCATGCCACTCTCGTATTTCACTAGAAAGTTTGGTAATCTTATCTAATTGATCTGACCCTGCAAGGATATGTTTGTTATAGTTACCTGCCTTGATGGTTGTGTTTTTGTTAACATCAATCTCTTTGGACACATTCTTATCTAGTTTCCTAGCTGTCCATACTGATATGTTTAAGTCAATTAAGACTGCACTGCTCGCTATACTGATACTCATTTTATTTTCTCCCATTGTTCTATTTGTTCTAATAAACCTTCTGCCATTTCGGCTCTTCCTATAAATATACCTTGCTCTTCACTTTCGATACCTTCATCAATAGGGTTATCTTCAAAAGTTTTCACTTCATCTTCCAACCATTGTTTAATTTTATTTAAAATTACTTCACTCATTTTACTTCCTCCTCTATGTTAATAAGTTTATGTATTGCAGGGTGATACAATAAATGCTTGTATGTTTCTTCAAAATCTAAACGCTTGTATTTCCATTTCACTTTCTTATCTTTAAACCAATCTATATCCACTAATTGTTTTAATACATGTTGCAAAGCCCAATAGTCCATGCGATATTCTTCACCATTATGGTCTCGAACCGATATTACTGTCCCCCATTTACAAGATAATAGTGATACGCTTTTAGGTTTAGTCATGTTATCTCTCCTTAGTTATATGCACTTATTTCATAAACGTTTACAGGCGCTACACCCAATGTTCTGTTTTGTAATCCTGTTATAAAGTCTTCTACTTCTTTAGGTAGCTTTTGGTCTATCTTCATAGCTTTTCTAATTATCTTTTTGTAATCTCCTAATCTATACGAACCTATACTTCCGTTTGACTTTTGTTCTTCTGCGGCTTTAATCATCTCATCAAGGGCTGTCATATACCAATCTGCCGTTTGAGGGTCTAGTTTAAGCATTGACGCGGCTTGCTTAATTGTGTTAAAGAAAGCATGACCGTTAGGAATGTCTATCCATTTAAACTCATAGCTATCATAAACAAAATGTGGGAATTCATGCCCTTTCCTAATCCATCTAGCCAAGTGTGCAGTCATAGAGTTACCCCTAGAGATACACCCTGTTCTTAATTGCTTAACTACATTCTTAATTTGCCTATCGGTAAACTTATTAAAGTCAATGTTCATGACTATACTTTCTGCGTACTGTGTTAGTTCATTTGAAATATTTAAAGACATTTTGTTTCTCCTCAAGTTATTGTGAAAACCTCACGATTGAGTGAGGAATTCACAGGTTAATTTAATCTACAATATGTATTGTCTTACCATGTGGCGATGTGTTGTGACGTGATGTGACTGCCCATAGTGTAGGGTAATCCCATGCACCGCCCCAATCATCTTCCACATATCCATCTGTTAATATAATGATAGCCTCGGGTTCGATGCGCTTATCTTTAATATACTGATTAACACACCCAACATGAGTACCACCACCCCCCGCAGGTTTGGTTGATTGAACCAAAGCGTTGTAATCACCTTGATTGTATGTCTCATGACCTGCTACTTCTGTATCCCAATACAATAACTCTATACTTGATGGGGATACATCATCACATATAGCTACCACTTCTGTTAAGAACTCGGTTAGTTCCTTTTCTCCAATAGAACCCGATGTGTCTATACCTACGACAATCTTGCCTATTGATTCACCAATCATGCTAGGCATGTAAATGTCTTGACCTAAGAAACGCTTGTGTGGTCGTTTCCATGTTGACTTGTCTTTGTTACGACATGTAGCATTGACAAACTCACGCAACTGCTCGCGCCAATCTACCTTAGGTTCGAGTAGTTCATTGATACTTCTATTCTTATTACCTTGCATCTTGCCACGAATAATCTCACCTTGACGCAACGCTTGGTCTATCTGCTTAGCATTCTCTTTAACTTCCTCATCAGATAACTGTTCAGCACCCTCCCAATCATGCGTATCATGACCACCTTGACCTTCACCTCCGTTCTGCTCATTATCTTTCTTGAGCATTTCAAAGATTTGTTTAGTAGTCATACCCTTATACTTTAAGTCAAACAATGCTGACTTTGGTCTCTCAGCTACCTGTTGTCTGTCATCAGCTTCATGTATTGCATAGTTCACAACATAATCAGCCGCCATGTTTGCCATCTGTGGACTTTCTTTCCATAACTTTTTCCACAGGTGCATATGTTGATATACTTTATGTAGTGCTTCGTGTAACACGACAAAGTTTAACTCCTTATCATCTAGTGTTTTGATGAAGTCAGTATTGTATATAACATCCCGACCATTGGTACAAGCCGTAGGTATCTCATCTGAAAACATAACCTTGCCCACCGATAACACGCCTGCAAACATACAGAACTCCTTGCTACGCATTATAGCTATGTGGGACTTCGTGACTCTTTGTTCACTTGTTAGTGCCATCACTATTCTCCTCTTTAACGCCTGCTATACAAAGTATTGCACTTTCACAGTTAGGGTCTATTCCAAAGTCGCTACATAAATCATGCCAATCGTGTGGAATAATAGATGGGTCTACACGAAGCCACCCACCTTTTGGTAAGATTTCATATCCTGCGTCTTCCATTTCTTTTTTTGTTATCATATATCCTCCCATTTTTTTATATTTTCTAATAGACACTCTGCACATTCATGTCTGCCATATATAATATTGTCTTCGGGGTATCCGTTGTAATCTTCATCATTATCTTTAGCATCGACTACATCTTGATTATCTGTTACTTCTTCTTGTAACCATTCCTTAATTTTCTTTAATACTTCTTCTGCATTACTCATAGAAATCCTTTCTCGTCTAGTTGTAAAATTTCATGTTCCAAGCATATATAATCATTGTAGTGGTCGCACATACTACATGTTTTGCTTGGTTTAAATTTATTACCTGCGACATAAAACGCATCTATTCTGTCACTATTATATGTTTCCCATTCATAGTCAGACATATGATTTATATCTTTTGATACCCAACCATGATTAGGTAGAATACTATTTACTACATCGTTAGTAGCTTGTTCTACTGCATGTTGTTTTCCTTCTTCATTGTCGTCCGTTAAATAATAATTCCCTTTACCTAATGGATACTTTTTACCATTGATATACACTTTCCAACCGAAAAACCTATCTCCCGCACCTGCATCATGAAGTTTAAAGAAGGTATGTCTTATAGCTTTTATACCCATGGTGTTCTCCTAGAAATATTGGTTATTTTTAACTGCCCAATCAATGAACGTCTTGTTTGTTGCGGCTACTTGCTTACGAGACGATGCCATGATGTTGACTGCAAACAATGCTTGTATCTCCATCGGTAGTCGTTGAAGGTAAATCAACCACGCGTCCATGTGTTTCTCTGTGATAGTCATTAGTTCTCGCATGACGAGAATGACACGAGCCGCAGGGTCGTTTGGTATGTTAGCTTCATTAGGTTTGTTGTATATACTTTCCTTGGTCGGTAAGCCATCAGCTAGACTAAAGTATGCTGACATATCCCGAGCCGCTGACTCTCCCAATGTGCCTGCGAGTGCGACCATCGTGGTATCTTCACCAAGGGTTGCTCTGTTCTTAACAATGTGTGATGCTTTCTCTAACGAACGAGGTGATACGAATGCCTCTTGTTGTTTCCTTGGATTGTAGATATACATGTTTTCTTTCTGAGAGTCATCTGTATAACTTGCTAGTGCATGGGGGAATTGTTTAACCCACGCTACAACCTCGGGTGCTAGGCTATTATCAATAGCCCAATTTATCCATTCATCATCAGTCGGATTTCGAACGATGACCGATGTCAGTCTATTCTTGGCATGGGCTTTCATTGTATCGCCTACACCATCTGTTGTAAGATTACCTGTGGAATACACGATGCTATCGGGGTGAAACTTCGTGGCACCTAGTCGTCTCTCTAACATAACAGGTAACAACATATTCTTAACAGGTTCACTAGCCTTAGTGATCTCATCTAGCATTATGATGACAGGCTTGTTGTCATGGATTGCAAACCTTTCATTCGGATAGAATGTGGTTGTCTTGGTTTCGTGGTTCATGGCAGGCATAGCTAAGTCACCTAAGTCTAAGTCTGCACAATCAATATACACAGGGGTATGGTCGGGAAATCTCTTGCTCAATGATTTGAGGATAGATGACTTACCAATCCCAGGCTGACCTTTGAGATGGACTGTAACCTCGCGACCTACGTGAGCAATTAAA
>TARA_R110000868_G_scaffold63877_23_pt1 | contig 26628 bp, 21 predicted proteins | sample TARA_R110000868 | Tara Oceans TARA_R110000868 (sample SAMEA4397489) | marine metagenome | biome: Polar Biome; feature: [SRF] surface water layer (ENVO:00010504); material: water (ENVO:00002006), including particulate matter (ENVO:01000060) such as... | depth 5 m | reverse complement strand
TTCCTAATCTGGGGGCCACAGGTTCGAATCCTGTCGGGCGCACCATTATTTCAATGGCTTAGATAGGGCTGCTGATTGGCCTTTGATTTCTAGCAAGCAAATAGCAATCATATTTCGCTTTTTTGAAACGGATGAGTTCTAGGCCGCTTTCGGGAAAAGTGGGGCAAGAGCGGACATTGATCCAGCTACTTGGTTCAGGTTTGGGTATCCGTGAAGATATGGAAAGACGTGGCGGAACGGCAATGATACCGACAAATCGCAACTGTTTCGGTTTCTGGTCATCCATCTGGTTGCATCACGCCAGAATGCCAAGGTTATTCTCGCAAATGAAATTCTGTATCAAACTATCAGTTAGACTACGCAATATTGGCTTTGCGAATGCCGTTGGTGGCGAGATATTCGGCGATATCCTGTGCGGGTCGTGCGGCAGAGAATAAATGGCCCTGCATTTCGGTACATCCCAATGCGGTGACGATCTCACGTTGCTGCGCCGTCTCCACGCCTTCGGCCGTCGTGGTCATGCGCAGACTACCGGCAATGCCAGCCACCGCCCGCACGATCGCGGTTGTCTCATCCTTGTCCGACAGTGCGTTGATGAAGGACTGGTCAATCTTGATCTTGTCGAACGGGAATTTCTGCAGATAGCTCAGCGATGAATAGCCGGTACCAAAATCATCCATGGCGATCTGTACGTCCAGCTTGTGCAACTGCTGGAGAATAGCGAGCGTTTCTTCGGTTTGCTCCAGCAGGATGGATTCGGTTATCTCGATTTCCAGGCGGTGGGGCGGCAACCCGGATGCGGCAAGCGCATGCGTTACGATTTGCACCAGATTCTGTGTCCGGAATTGCAATGCTGATACGTTGACCGCGACGGAAATATCGTCAGGCCATGCGGCCGCCTCGGCACAGGCGGTTCGGATCACCCATTCACCGATCCGCGCGATCAGACCGATTTCCTCGGCGACCGTTATAAAGTCGTGGGGTGCGACCATGCCGCGTTCTGGATGATTCCATCTCAACAGCGCTTCGCAACCGCTGATCGACGAGGTTTTGAGGTTTACCTGTGGCTGATAGTGAAGCTCGAATTCACCCTTTACCAGTGCCTGGCGCAACTCCAGTTCGAGCTTGCGCCGCTCCATCATGCGCACGTCCATATCGCGTTCGAAAAAGCGATGTGTGCCGCGTCCGGCCGCCTTGGCACCATAGAGCGCCATGTCGGCATTCCTGACCAGTTCATCCGCATCGACGCCATCATGGGGTGCCAGTGCAATGCCGATGCTGGTGTCGATCACGATTTGATGATCGGAGAGGATGCACGGCGCACTAACAGCATTCCGAATTCGCGTCGCCATTTCGGCTGCGTCGGAAGGTTGTCCGACGAGCGCCTGGATAATAACAAATTCGTCACCACCCAGACGAGCGATCATATCGGTAGTCCGGATACATTTGCGCAGCCGCTCAGCCACCGTCTGGAGCAGCTGGTCGCCGACCGCATGGCCAAGCGTATCATTGATCCCTTTGAAATTGTCGAGATCAATGAACAGGACGGCAAGCTGCTGGCCTCGCTTCGTCGGCAGCAGCGCCTGATCAAGCTGCGCCTTGAACAGGGCGCGATTGGGAAGATCTGTCAGCACGTCGTGATTTGCTAAATGCTCGATCTTCGCTTCGGCCGCCCGATATAGCGTGACATCCTCATGCGTTGAGACCAAGCCACCCGATGGTGTGGGCTGGTTGACGACATGGATCGTCCGTCCGTCAGTCGTCTCCATATACACCTGCTCCGTTCGTCCGCCCTTGCTCGTCTCCAGAAGGTCAGCGCAATATTGCTGGACATTTTTCTTCAACAGACCGGTATCCTTGCGGTGCTCAATCAGCGCACGAAATGAACATCCGGGCTTCACTATGTCTTCGGAAAGGCCGTACATTTCGATGTAGCGTTTATTGCATACGATCAGCAGCCCGTCGGCGCCGAACATGACGACGCCTTGCGGCATATGGTTCATTGCTTCGCTAAGCAGGTCTGTCGGCGGCGCGCGGCCTGTAGTCTGGCGGTCGTCTTGTTGCCAGCGTTTTTTCGCCTGCGGCATTTCGGGTCTCCTCTGAAAAAAAGACTCCCGCAAAATACCGAGAGCTTCTTTGACCCAAAATCTTCTCCGAGAAATGGATCGTTACCCCTCGTCCGATAATAATATTGCAATAGCGTTAATATCGGTTTGCCAATCACTCCAAATCGTCGCCGACACAAGCCGAGTTTCTCAGCCTTTGCCAACAGCGGTGCTAGAAATTCTGTTGCCCACGTGACTCGATTTCTAGACCGAAAATGATAAAATTCGATTGGAATTTGGTGGACGCTGTGAACCATCAATCTCGTTCTAACACCAAAACATGGGTCCTACCTGTTCGATCTTTGTTCCCTAAGCGCTGGGGAACCGCGTTTTTCGCACCAGAACCCATTCTTTACTCATCGGATAGTTACAAGTTTCAGTTTGGCATAGGCTCGATATCTCCATCTCCGACCACCTCAGTTGGGCGCAATTGTTTCCATCATCTATCAAGCAGAGTGACTACCACCTAGTTTCAGAATTGACCGGGAGATTCCGGAAATTCGTGACCTATGGACGCGGTAGCCGCATCCGCTTTAATCTCGGCTACTCAGCTACTCAGATACTCCATGACGCTGCCACATAGCGGCCGCTTATTCGATTCGTCATAAAAGTACGAACAGCAGTCTATTCGCTCAGTCAATTCTCGCGAGCGACGTTGGCTGGATCAGATGAGAGATGCCTTGGGATCGGACGGCCCTCCGCATGAGCCTCCCGAATCTCGCGGATGCGCTTATTAATCCAGATTGGAAATGGGATTCCCAACTCCTGGAAACGGATTGCGCGATTGAGCCAAGGATGGCCCTGACCGTGCAAAATTTGTGCATGAGAGCTGCTCTGGAGCAGGGGGCCAAACCGCACGTCGGGTACCTCGAGGGTCGCGAGCATAATCTCGAGCCGAGCCATTACCGCGTCCTCGAACTCCGCTAGATCGTCCATATCACGCTGATCCGGAAAACAAATTCTGCCGACGACCGCGTCCGGCAGATAGCGGATCACCGACAAGGGTGCGCCCATATCGTTCCACCAGATGGCCGGCATTGCGACACCATCGGCGTGTTTTTGATTGGGATGCCGGGGAAGCTCTGCAATGCTGAGATCGACAAGTTCACAAAAATCAGTCACTAGCCACACATGATGCTCTGCGCCCCAAAAACCGCCCCAAGTATCGTGGCTAGACGTCTCATAGATTTCAGCCGAACAGAAAGCGCCCATCCACAATCGGCTACCTATTCCGAAACGTTTGAGCGCCGTTTGCAGCGCTTTGGAGGCCTGAAGGCATTTCGTCGAATAGGTCGCACCATAATGCTCCCGTGCGGTCGCATCGACCGCCTGCGCGACCAGACGCCGCAGAAACGCCGGGGTTCGACGCTGTGAAATAGCCTTCGCTACCTGTGCCTTGATGAAGGCTGGTTTGATCATGGCGCGGATTTCCCCGGCAGCGGCGATACATCGACAACGTAGACGTCGATCACGTCGCGCAGGCTTTCAGGCAGGTGATCAACAAGCGTCATGCGCAGACCCTCCGGCGTGGTCGGTCGCGCCAGCCCCTTGGGATGAGGTGGCAGGTTCTTTCCCGGGACATCACCGAACCACAGGACAATATAGGCGCCGCGGCCTTCGGCGTGCCAGTCGCGCAGATAGCGCGCCGCGAGTTGCTCCGTCGGCGCGGTCCAGACCTCCCGATGCCACTGCCCTTTGATTTCGACCGGCAATCCGATCTTGCCTCGGATTGCGGCGATGTCTGCCCGCTTTTGCCCCGGCATGTGCATTTCGGGTTCGAAGCGGATAGCTTGCGGCAGTTGTCCAGAGATTTGTTCGATCAAGCGGTTGCGGCAATAGTTTTCGCCCTGCGGCTTGGCTCCTGCCCAATAGGCTTGCCACATGTCGGTGTTTGATCCGCGCATGCGATCATCCAGATCGCCGATCCGTTCGGCAAAGTAGGCGCGCATGTCGTCGATGCTTTCAGGAAGGCCGTTTTCGATGATCGCGCGCAACTGTGCGAAGCTGGAAGGAGCATACTCATGATCGCGCCGCACGCGCCGTTGGAGTGCGAGCGCGTGACGCATTGCATCGCCATAGCTTGCATCGACGATACCGATCAGCCGTTCGAGCGCCGTAGTCGCTTCAGGGCTTGGGTCGCCGCCGATGGCATAGCCCATGCGCTCGATGAAATCGGTCGCGTCCCAATCGTTGGTATCGCCGCTCGACGAACCGGACGGCCGCCCGGCACGCGGCCAGACACGGCTGAACCGTTCGATGACAAATACGCGTTGAGCGATGGAGATGGGCCGCGCGCTATCGTCGCGCTCGTGTACGATGCGATTGCGAATGAACCAGAGAAAGTCGCGGTCATCGTTCGCGGCTTCGGTGAGTGCCGCTTCGCTGGCATCGAAATTGACGAGAAAATCTAGTGCAAGCCAGGCCAGCATCGTTTCATAGCTGCGGTGGACCCGAGAGCGGCACGCTACTGTCAGGGCACGGAGCGCATCACGCGTGCCATACCGACTGGCGCAAGCTAGCAATTCGGTTTCGACCGTTTCCGGCAGCGGAGGGTATTGCTGCAGCCATTCGACCGCGAGATGTCCGGCAACCGGCGCCCACCGCGCGTCGTGGCCGAGTAAATAGAGATCCTGGATATGGGCACAGCCGGCTGTCAACTGTGGCTCGATCGAGGTGCGGAAAAATTGCTCGATCGCTGCCGCGTCCGTGAATACTATCGCCTCAAGCGGCTTGCCGATCTCGACCACGCCGACAATATGCGATTCAGCGCACCGCCGCCAACTCATGAACGCCGATCTCACCGTCTCGCGAGGTAAGTCGTTGAGCGAAATCCCACGGCGGAGACGCTCAGCGACTCCACACACGAGTACAAGCTCAACAAAATAGTGCTTTCCAGCGGCATGGCTCTCGGCGATCGCCACTGCTGAAGGAAGGTCGTCGCGCAGCAGGCTCACCATAAAGCCCCGTAACGCCGCTTCACCCTCTACTTCGCCCAGAAAAGTAACGACCCGCGTCTCCGGGGTCGCTTCCCGGCTGAACTCTGAATAGCGGCCGATATAGGCTTGCGCTGGATTGTAGAGAATGTTGGGTTGCCCCGCCGCGACATCTTCCGCGCGTTCGGCCAGTTGGTCTCGCACTGATTGATATACAGACAGACGCTCTGCGGCATGTTTCGCTTGGCGCGCGTCCTCGTCGCGCTGCCAATCGTAGACAATCGGCGCGCGCCACTCGTAAAGCTTGGCAAGGAATTCCGGATCATGCGCGCCCAACCGAGAGGCTGCAGCATAAACCTCATCGCTGATGCCCGCTTGGCCGCGATCGAGCAGCACCAGCTCGGTGAGCAACGCCATATCGATTGGCGCCGGACGCGCTCGAGTCTCGGCGACCTCGATCAGCGCCACCCGGTCTGCACTCGTGAACGGTAGGTTAGGTCCGATATAGTTGAGCGCGAACATCGCGTCGCGCACCTCGGCGTGCCCGGCATCGAACATTACGTGCGTCTGGATTGCGCGCCGGACGTCGTCATGATCGGCGAACCATGCATAAAGAGCCTTCGCGACCTCGCGCTGATATCCCACATGATGCGGCAACCAGCCGAGCCAGTGCCAGATCGTGGCTGCGGTAATAGTGGGATCGAGCGTGAGTGCGCGCAACGCAGCGGTGCGGGCGAAATCCGCGACCTGTGGCCTTTGCGAGTGACTGGCCTGTTCAAGATGCGGTTCGGCGGCCGTACGCAAGGCTTCGAGCAGTTCGTTGAGCTGCGCGATGCTCAGCGGCTCGATTGACATGTCTGAGAGGTGCGCAAGATCGAGGCTGTCGTCGTCGGGATCGCTGACGACGCCGATGCCGATATGCGCGAGCATTGTTTCGACGACGAGCGGCATTGGCACCATCGCGAGGCCGATATCGTGCAATTGTTCCCAAGCGAGGCGTCGCGAATCCTCATCGTCCATCGCCAACAGTTTCCTGATAGTGGCTGGCCAGTCGGGGATGGCGTTCATGCTCCGTAGGGCATCGGCGGCGCGCGAGCGTTCGCCGAAGTAGCGCGTGGCATCGAACATGATCGCGCTCAACGCGGGCGCTACTTCGGATGCGATCGGGCATTCTTCCATCGCTTCCATGAGCAGGAGGGTCAGATGCGTGTGCTCACCAGGATGTTGGATGATGTCGAGGATGTCGTCCTTGAGTTCTGACTTCATCAGCGCCGATGCCGGATGCCGGCCCCAGTCCTCGGCACGAAAGAACGGATCGACTACGGACAAACGTTTTAGCGCGGCAAGCAACAGCCGTGCCTGCGAGACTGGCATGGTATCGGCATCGCCGTAGCGGAGTACGGCATAGGGATCGGCGGCGATGCAACGCGGTGCCATCGCATCGCTGAAATGCGCGAGCCAGGCGTGTATGCCGCGTAGAGATGTAGGCACCCCTGCACCTGATCCGAAGAGCGCGAAGATCCTGCGATCCGGCACGCCGGCCTCGAAACAGGCGGCAAGCCAGCGTGCACCAAGAAACTCTGCCACCACGCGATGGACGGGTTGGAGACGACGTTCACCGTCGGCCTGGAAAAGTCGGGTACGCAATACCGCATCAGCGCCGGTGGCGAGCGGAAGCGCAGCGATGGCATCGACATGCACGAAGCCAGCCGGGATCGCTGCGACGTTGCCGGTGTAAACGCCCGTGTAATCGCACAACAATTGGACGGATGCATACGCGCCCGCAGCAAGCAGAAGCTGTTCATTACTGAGCTGGGCATGGGGCCTATCATGATGGCGTTCATTTTCCTCGCGCAACATGACAGTGCAGGCGCGTTCAAGCAGCTGTGCTCGGCTCGAGGGCAAGGGCTCGCTGCCGGAAGCGGCCTCGCCGATGAGACGCAGCGTCAGCGGGTTTTTGTATATGTCGTCAAGACCGCGTTCAGCAAGGTGATCGAGCAGCTGATCGGGGTCGAGATCAGAGAAATTGGTCTGCAGAAACTGCTTGGCGTCATCACGGTCGAGCGGTTGAAGATGGAGCAGCGTTGGCTTTACACCGTAATCGTCTTCAATCTTGATGCGATCCGCCGCGCCGCGCCAGTCGGCTTCACGGCTCGACAGAATGAAGCGCGGATGGCCTATTTGGGACAGCTTGGCGAGCACCGCATCGACGCCGCCACCGACCGTCATTGATGCCACTTCATCGAGACCGTCGATCACCAGCCAGTCCGCACCGTCCAGCAGGGATTGCGGATTGGCGTTGCGAACGAAGTTGCCAGCACGAAGGTAGCGATAGCCGGGTAGTACTCCAAACTGCTGCGTGAGCACGCTTTTGCCTAGCCCTGGATCCCCAAGGATGACGATGGGCCCGGTGAGCCCGGCAATGTCCGACTGGCCGAGCATTATCGGTTTGCCGGTCTTCTCGTCATAGCGTGCGAGCGTCCGCGATATTGTGGATATAGGTTGGGCGTCGGCCATGATTACTCCTACTCAAAAAGAACAAAAAGCGAAAATATTATTGTCGAGCAAGTGAATCGATCTCATATTGGTCGAAGGGAGAGAAAGGGGACTCATGACACTCGAAGCCGAAATCACAGCAGCGCTCGACAAGGGTGAGTGGCTTGAGTTCGTGAGCGGCTATGGTCTGCGCGAAGATGTCGACGAATCTGCGATGCGCACCACCGCGACCCAGCTTCACAATGATGGTCAGGTTAATCTGCTCGCTGCACTCGATGGCTTCGACGAAGATGGCGACAGTCTCCGCTTCTACGAAATTCAGCAATTCTATTCGGACGCGCTGCCCAAACTCGACGCCGAGCCGGCCACGATGCTCAAGGCGGTACGACGGCTCGTCAAGGAAGGTGGTCTCAATCACGAGGGTGGCTTCATCGCGATACCGTTTCGGGACTGGTGTGCTCAGCAGGAGCGTGCCTGGACAATCGCTGATTTGCTCGATTTCGCTGAACCGCGCGACGGCTGGTATCTGCGCCTCGCAATCGAGGGTGCTTCAGCGAGCGATCCCGACGGCGCGCTCGACTGGGCATTTGCGCTAATCACCGGAAAGGCTGGGATAGCACGCACCGCAGCGCTTGAAGCGTTGGGATCGCTTGGCAACACGCCCGAACGTGCCGCCCGTGCCATTGCACGACTCAGCAATCATCTCGAATCAGAGGCCGACGATTTGATCCTCGGCATTGCGCTGCTTGCCGCGGTCGAACTTCATGGGCGTGCAAATCATGCCAATCCGACCGATGCAGCCAAGATCATCGACATCGCTGGGAGCCGTGGCGGGGCAGAGATGCGTCTGCGAGCGATGACCGCTTTGTGGTTTCAATGGAAAGACGCCGCGCCGACAATCCTCGACCGACTCATCGACATCGCTAAGAGGCTCCCCTCCGACGAGGTGGGAGCGCTCAGCAATCTCGATCGCGCGCTCTATCAAATGGCTTCGGGCGACGAGATCGATCGCGCGATCGACATTGTCACGACCCTGCTCTCTGCCAATTATCGCACGCTCAACGTCCATCGCTTCGCAAGCTTCGAGCATCAGCTGCTGACCAAACATCGTTCGCGCTTCGATACGCTTGCGGTCGAATGGTTCGTGAGCGGCGACCGCGCGCTCGGCGAGGGCGTGATGGCGCTGGTGAGCAAAGTGCACGGCGCCCCCATGCAACTCCACCCTGACCTCAAGCCTTTCGGCTACGGCCCGGCGGAGCTCATCTTCCTTGCGCGCAAGGCAGTCGGCTATCTCTTCTCGACGCCGATCAGCGCGGCATCGCTGTTGATGGCGATCATGCGCACCGGCGTCACCGACGCGATCAAAGGCGCGACTGAGCTCATGTTCGATCCGCTACTTGTGAACTATTCCGGCGAACTTGGCGTTTTCCTCCGGGAAGCCGCGAAAGACCCACAGGATTCCGCCTCGTCGCATGTTACAGGGGCGCTCAATCAGCTCGACATCTATCTCGACGGGCTGCGTGCAGTTGGCCAGATAAAAGCGTTCGATCCGTCGGAGCGTGAGCGCATGATAGGGTGGCGCCTCCGGCAGCAGGAAATGGAAGAGGCGATGAAGGCCGGTGAGAAAGAGTCGATCCTATCGCATCTGGCGACCAAGGTCGTGCTGCTCTACGGCAACCGTTCGATCACCTATGTCCCGGCTTATGGCGACGAGCCGGAGCGGCGGCTGGTCACCGAAATGGAGAGTTTCGAACACTCTCAGGAATATGCGCGCATGAGCGTGGTAGACCCGCATGGGATTGACCTGATGCTGCGTCACTTTCGTGTTGAGCGGCTGCTAACATGAGGCTTATGATCCGCGAATATTTGGCTTCGCTGCGTGAGCGCGGCGAGCTGGACGCGATACTGCCCGATCTCCTGACCGAGATGGGACTCAAGGTTTTTTCGCGCCCGAGCATCGGTCCACGTCAGCATGGCGTCGATATCGGCGCGGTGGGCCGCGATACTGACGGCAAGGAAAAGGTCTTCCTATTCTCGGTCAAGGCGGGAAACTTGACTCGCCGAGACTGGAACGTCGGGCAGCAAGCCCTGAAGCCTTCGCTCGACGAAATCCTCCATGTCTATCTGCGCGCTCGGCTCCCAGTTGAACATGCCCATCTTCCAATCGTGATCTGCCTCACTTTTGGCGGCGGGATCCACGAAAGCGTACGCTCAGATGTCGAGGGCTATATTGAACTTAACACGACCGAGCGGGTTAGTTTCAAACAGTGGAACGGCGACCATATAGCAGCGCTGATCGACGATGGTCCGTTGCGCGAAGGGCTAATGTCGGGTGATGTGCGTAGACATCTGCGCAAGGCTGTAGCAATGGTCGAAGAGCCCGATGTGGCGATGAGTCATTTCGGGGAGTTGGCCCGCGCGCTGACCGACGAAGCGAGCGCCAAGCCCGGCGACCGACTGCGCCGTGTGCAGCAGATGACGCTGTCGTTGTGGATCATGTTCGGCTGGGCGCGCGAAGCCGAGAATGTCGAGGCGCCCTATCGAGCAAGCGAGATGGCGCTCCTGCACGCTTGGACGCTACTCAAGGATCAGCTCGGCAAATCGACCCAGGCCGGCGAGGCGGCGGGCTTAGCCTTCAACGCACTGGTCGAGCTTCACCATACGATCTGGGACGAGCTTTGCGGTAAGGCGATCCTGCCGCATGCGGACGTCCAGCATGGCATCTCGTCGGCGGTTCGCTCGATGAGCGCGATCGACGTCAATTTGAAGTTGTTCGAGATGGTTGGGCGGATCGCGCTCAGAGGTCTTTGGCTGGTATGGATGGCGAACGATTTCTCGAAAGTTCCGCAGCCTGTTCCCGATGGTGAGCAGGCTGAGGCAATCGACGAACTCGCGTTGCAGCTGATCGCGATCATCCGCAACAATCCTGCGCTGCTTACACCGGTCGCCGACTGGCAGGCGATCGACATTGGCATTGCAATCACCTTTCTTGCCTGCCGCAAGCCATTCCACGATGCGATTGGGCAATGGGCTGACAGTATTTCGGAAAACGCTTGGTTCGCGTTCAGGACACACGGCACCTACCCGACTCGGCATTTGAGTTACTGGTATCTGGCATCGCATCCGGCGAGCAGCAGTGACGAATATCGCCAAGAAGCAACTGAAGGCAGCGTACTTTATCCGCTTCTCGCCTTCTGGGCCGAAGCGCTCAATCGCAATGATGTTCTCGACCGGCTCGCCGAGTTTAAAGAAAAGGATCTCCCGCACTGCAATTTCCAGATGTTCTATTTAGATCACGACAGCGAGGCGCAGCTCTATCTCGGCGATGATCGTCATGGCTCGGTGCTATGCGACGTGCCGATCAAGCAAGGTGACAAGGGCACAATTGCATTTATCCGGCGCGAATGCGGTGTGATCACCGACTATGACAGATTATCGTCGATCGAATTTGGCCACTGGCCGATCGTGCTGACCGCCTGCCGCATGCACCGCTTACCGGTGCCGCCGCAGCTTTGGCTAGATATTTTAGATGGGCTGAAAGCAAATGAAACCAGCAAGGCAGCCACTGAAGAAGTTCCGACTCAGCAGCCAAAAGGCCGCCGCCAGATCCCGATACATCGTTGGCGCCCGATGTTTTACTCAGCGGTCAGCCGTTTAGCGGTCGCTGCTGCAACACTCGCCTAACTGGCAGCAGGAAATCCGAGCATGAAGGTCCCGGTGCGGCAGCGCAATTGAGAAGTCTTCCTCGCGCGCCGGTCTTAGATTGACAGTCTGTTTACCACATTGAATGGCTTCAAAGGACACATTCCGGGCAGTCCGACATTGCTGACATACCGCGCCCGCCACCCGATCGTCCGCTTATAGGGGTCCGAATTAAAAGGTGTGACGGCCCGAATTGGGGCGCAAAGCTGTCGCTCAACAGCTGCTGCGCAAATCTCCTATCTAACTAATTTCACCTACATACCCGCCATTCCTTACTCATCTCAATTGTTGCCACCAAATCGCAACCGCGCGGCAGCAAAGAAGAATGAGAAAGCTGACCACTCTAAATCTATTGGTATTTAGCCAAAAATAGGCTATGCAAATCCCGTTGTGGCAGACATTTTAAGAGGGATTGTTCCCATGTCAGAAACAACGAATTTCCCGGCATTTCTGCAGCTGAACTATGACGAAAATGGCGCGTCCGCGAAGTTTGAGCGCGATATCCGTTCCATGACCCAGAGCGCGGAGCAGCGCTTCAAAGCCAGCGCTTCCGAGATAGACCGGGCCATTGATCAGGCCCTTAGCCGGCCTCGTAATACGGCGGGCGCGCTGGATCTCGGTGTAGATGAGCTTCGACAAGCTGCCCAAGCAGCCAAATTGAGGGCGACAGCGGCCGAAGAGATGTCTCGCGCAATTCGCAGCGCAGCATTGGCAGAGGGCGACTTCAGTCAAGCCTCCCGGCTCAGTCAGGCCGCTGCCAATTCTCTTGCCGTCGAACAGCGCGAGGCGGCGCGGGCGGCGATGTCTCAGGCAACAGCAGCGGAACAAGTGCAGGCGCAACTCAACAAAGCGGCGACGGCAACGACAAAGCTTTCCATCGCTACTCGAAATTCCAATCTGTCGATGACCACCGGTGCCAAATCGCTCGGCGCTCAACGCTTCGCCATGATCCAGGTCGGGCAGCAGCTACAAGATATTCAGGTCGGATTTGCCGGTGGACAGCGCGCAGCAACGATCTTTGCCCAGCAATTGCCGCAACTCGGTTTTGCTCTCAGCGGTCTGCAAGGGCGCCTTGGAGCGGTCGGATCATTTCTTGCCGGTCCATGGGGCGTGGCGGTGTTTGCCGCAGTCTCAGCGGCCGGATTTCTCATTGAGAAGCTATATTCCAGCGGCGAGGCTGCCGAGGCGGCGGAACTTGCTGCAAATGGTCTCTCAAGCGCTCAATCAGTGCTCGGTGACATTTTTGACCAAACGAGCGGTAAAATCGCGAGCCAGAATGCCTTGCTGATCGCCAATGCCCGGTTGCAGGCAATCAATCTGCGCAGCGAGGCGCTAGCGGCCCGCGAAAGGGCCAGGAGTGTTTCTGAGGGTGCCGGCAATCTGGGCATCGGTAAACTCGCAGCGAAGATATTTTCCGGTGATATCAGTCCGATCGGCGCCGAAGAAGCGACCGCGATCAACCAGTTTCGTGATGCGCTCACCATCAAGAACAAGGCGGCACGAAACAAATCCCTTACCGACGTCTTGCTTAGAAGCGAGGGCCTCAATTTCGATGATATTGGAGTCGATGCGAAAGATTTCCGGGAAGCAATTGTCGGTCAAATATCAGCCGATGAAAAAGACAAAATCGCGGGTTTGATTGACGAAAGCCTCAATAGAGGAAGCCTCGCATCTGAGTTCCGTAAATCCGGTCCAAAGAAGCGCACAAAAAGTGGAAAGGATGAAGCCAAAGCAGCGGCGCGGGAAGCGGCTCGCCTATCATCCCTGTCCGATCGCGCAGCGGAATCGATTGCCCGGGTGAATGAACAATTTGACGAACAACCGCGCCTGGTTGACCGTTCTGCTCAGGCCGTCCGGAAACTCGATGCATTGCTTGCCGAGATCAACTCACCCAAGAATATCGGGAACGACGGGAAAAGCAAAGTTCCCGGAGCCGAGCGGATAACCAAAGATCTCGAAGAGGCTCGCAAACTGGCTGCCAATGCGGTGAACACCGAAATCGGCCGGTACATTGAGGGCAATGAGAAGAACCTGCAAATCCTCGATCTGCAGGCAGCCGGCCTTTTCGACCAGGCCGAGATATTGCAGGAAATCAACCGTCTCGATGAGCGCTATGGTCTCACCGTCAATCTGGAAAAGTACCGCGAAATAGCGATAGAAGCTCGCAACATCCTCGAAGATGAAACAGCAACTGCGGCCGAACGAGCGAAGGCGACCAAAGACCTTGAAGCCAGTGCCGCGGCGATGGAAAAGATTAATGGGCAGCAAGCCAGGATTGCAGAAAATGCTCGCGTAACGCATGAAGCCACCAAAGAGCGAGCTCAAGAGATTGGCCGCATCACCCAGGCGCTGAACGATCAATTGAATGTGGTCGACGAGATCGAACAATCGCTCACCGGCCTGATCGGTGGGCAAGTGTCTGGGAAAGAGTTTCTCTCAGATATCAAGAGCACCTTCCGCGACCTGCAGGCCAAAACGACCTTTCAAAGCATCTTTGGCGACTCCTTCGATCAAATCAGGGCCCAATTGGAGCGGGACAATACCCCCCTCGGGAGAGCGAATGCCCGGCTGGCCGAAGACGTGGACGAAACAGGGAGGGTTGCAAATGAAGCCTCGGAAGCTTTTGCAGCGGTAGGCAATGCCGCGATCAGCGCAGCCGCTGCGTTGAATGCCGTGGCAAATCCCACAGCCATAGGCTCGGCTGCGAACGATAATCGAATTATCAAAGTCGACGGCATCAGGAAAGCGATGGCCATTGAGACTCGCTCCGTTGCTGAACTGGCTGATGCAATATCCGGAGGCATCGTGGGGCCGCTGGCGGCATCCTTGGATGAGATATTTGGCACCCGGTTCAGCCAGCAACTCAGCGGTGCGCTGTCATCGGCTCTCAGCGGCTATATGCAGGGCGGCGAAGTGGGCGGTGTACTCGGTGCACTGCGCGGCGCCACCTTTGAGTTCGGACCCGATGTATTCGGCAAGGGCTTGACCGATAAGCTGCTCAGCGGACTGGAAGGAGGGATTGCAGGTGCCGGCACCGGTACACAAGTCGCCGGCATCGCGAAGGCGCTTGGCCTTGGTGGCAGTTTCTCGACGACCGGTTCCCAGATCGGCGGGGCGATCGGCTCCGTCATCCCTATCCCGGGTGGTGAAATCATCGGCTCGACGATCGGCGGTCTAATCGGCGGTCTGTTCAAAAAGACGCCGGACGGCAATTTGGGCATAACCGGCATCGACAGCCGCACCCAGGTCCGCTCGAGCAAGGCTTATGTTGGTGAAAACCTGAACAATCTTGGGGACTCACTGACCCAAAGCATCCAGAAGATTGCCGATGCGCTTGGAGCTGAAGTAGGAACCTTCTCAGTCTCTCTCGGGCAGCGGAATGATTATTACCGTGTCGGGGCAGATGCAAATTTTGACGCTGGACAAAAGCACCCGACCGGCGCGCTCTATGATGGCACAGATCCAGAAGAAGCTATGCGAATTGCTTTGCTCAATGCTCTCCAAGACGGCGCGATTGCCGGAATACGGGAAGGCGCCCAAAGGTTACTCCGGGCCGGCAAGGATATTGATGCGGCCATTCAGGACGTTCTGAGCTTCAACAGCGTATTTGATCGACTGAAGGCGTACAAGGATCCGGTTGGCGCGGCGCTCGATGCACTCGATAAGGAGTTCAACAAGCTTGTCGACATCTTCGACCGGGCCGGCGCATCGGCAGCGGAATATGCCGATCTCGAAGAACTTTATGGCATCGAACGTGCCCAGGCAGTCAAAGAAGCCTCAGATCGCATCACGGGCTCGCTGAGAGACCTGTTTAAGGACTTGACCATCGGAGACAGCGGATTGTCGCTCAGGACGCGCCTCGGCAACGCTCAGGGCGAATATGACCCGCTCGCCCAGCGTGTAGCGGCCGGCGATGTAACCGCCTATGACGATTATGCCGCAGCCGCGCGCAACCTTCTGGACCTCCAGCGCGAGGTATATGGTTCTTCTGAGGATTATTTCCAGCTTCTGGACGAAGTGACCAATCTCACAAAAACGCGGATCGATGAGGAATCCAATATCACGGCGCTTGCGGTCGATCGGGACACACCTTTCTCGGTCGATCAGACACCGGTGGTCGACGCTATCAGTTTCCAAAATGGTTTGATTTCTTATCAGACGGATTTGCTCGCCAGCTATCTCGCGGCCATCTCAAAGAACGGAACGGTCACTTTCGATGGTGGGAGCGCCGGCGGTGGGCGTCGTGAACCTATCAACAGAAATGTGGTGAATTTTTAACAAAGTACGGCCCGCTCCAACCTTTCGATCGAAGCGGGCCGCTTCCGTGAGTTGTGGCAACAATCACGAAATTAGGCCCGCGCGGGACTGACACCGCGCGGGCGGCCGAGGGAGAGGAGGACGAAAACCCTCGGCAAACGGAATTCGTTCAGGGCGCCGGAAGGCGAACGGTTTCCTCAATTCTTCCACCCGACACTGAGATCGGCTCGGATCCAGCGGCCAAGGCGGTTAGGAGGTCTGGGGTCACGGCCTCCGACTTGTTCCGAACATGCGGCCAATGAAGCCAAATCGCTTGCAGCGCCAACGATAGCCGAAGTGACAGATTGGAAGCTCCTCTGGCGCCGATCGCGTGGCGCAGGGCCTCAACATTTGCATAAACCGATGCCAGGCGGGCTATCGCTTCAATGGCCTCAATTTCCAAGGCTTGGATAGCATCAGCGCCGATTTCGCTCAGCCGAAGCCTGAGGCGGTCTTTAGCGGCGCCTATCTGCAGCGATCGGTCACGCATTTCGTGCTCGATTTTCGCCCGGCTGGCATTCAACTTATCAATCTGCGCGCGAAGTTTTGCCGTGTCGGTCTCAATTTCGTCGATAACGTCACCGGATCGAAGCGCATCGGTCACTCGCGGATCATCTTCACGCTCATCCCGGAGACGGGTGATTTCAGCGCGCAGTTCGCCTATCTTGGTTTCGGCCCGGTCGATCGCGTCTCGGTCTCGATCCTGGGCGACCAAAAGTTCGGTAATTTGCTCGCGCTCGGGTGACAGGTCAAAGTTGGCCAGCGCATGCTGGATTGCGCTGATATTCAGATTTTCGCTGGTCATTGGACTGCCCCTCTCGTTGATTGAATTTTGGCGTGAATGTCGCCCCAGCCGTGATTGGCCTCGGGCTTGGTCGACGAACTTGATTGGGTTTCCCTCCTTTCGCGGATTTCGGCGTGGATATCGTTCCATCCATGGTTGCCTGACTTGGAGGATGGGTTCGACATGGCTGCCGAAAGTTCGCGAAAACTGTCATGGGAAATAGAGTAGCGGCTCAGGTTCTCAATAATCTCAGGCGCCGGTATATTGGTGTGAGAGAGTAGAAACGCCGCGCCGAATTCACAGCCGGCAACTTGCGGGCTATCGAAAACCGCCATGATGCGAGAACGTTCCTCGGCACGAACGGCAGCGACAGCTTCAGCAGCCGTCATCGGCCGTGAAGGAGTCTCTTGGGACCGAACTACGGTCTTTGAGCTATTTTTAGGTTGAGGCCGTGCAGCCTCAGTCATTTGCCGCAAACGCTCCATGCGGGCGCCTATGGCCGGGGCTGCTTCTCCGGCATTCACGCGCTCGTCAAAATTGGCAAATTTGCCGGTTGGATTGGCGGGTAGTGGGTAAAATCGTGACATATTTTTGTCCTTTCATTCGTTGATAGTTCGACCGGGCAAAGGCCTGGTCGGGGGCAATATGGAGTGGGGGAAAGTCATCGATCATTCCCGAATCTGGCGTCGGGAATTGCGAGAAGGTCTGCCCTTTCAGGCTCTCGATCAGAGTATATCTCATTAAGGCGGATTGACGCCCGAAGCAGCGGGTCACTTGGCTGATTATCTCGGCGTTCTCTCCGGCGTTGTGCGGCCATGACAGACGGACCAAGGCCGTTTTGGTGTTCGTTATTTCTCGAATTGAAGCCTGTGCTTGTTTCCTGCTCTTTGACCCAGTCCGCCTTGAATCCTTTCCAGCCGCGAGTTACGATTTCAGCCAGCGCGTCCTCTAGCGGCCACTCCGCGCGTTCGGCTTCGCGAGCGATCCCCTTAATTGCGGTTTGAGAAACAGGGGCTTTCATCGCCTTCCGGTGGGCAAGGAAATCATTCCAGACCTCATCGGAAACACAATCCGGCTTCAGTGAAGTTTTCGCGGGTGCGCTATTATCTGGAAAAGCTTTAGCTTTTTCAGATGGACGGTTATTGGAAGGTTTGGGTAATCCTGGTTGACTGGTCGGGGTAATCTCAGATGACCGGTCCATATTATTACCGGTAATCTCAGTTGACTGGTTACTAGTAATCTCAGTTGACTGGTTCTCGCGCTTCGGGAGTGCTTCGACAGCATCTAGGTTGACGTTATAAACGACTGTGTAGCCACCTTGCGTTTTACGTTTTCCAACATCGATCAAGATGCCCTCAGCCAAGAATTCTTTGACCGTTTTGATGACCGCTTGTTTTGAACATTCAACTTCATCAGCGATGCGCTGCTTTGATGCCCATATTTTGCTTCCGTCCTCATTGGCGCGCTCAGCCATATAGGCCAGCACGGCTTTGCGGAGCATAGAGCCAGTACGGCGGCTGTAGACTAGGGAGGCCACGTGTCTGCTCATATAGACCCAGCCATCACCGGGTCGCAGCCCAGCCGGTCTATCAACACCCAGCCGTTCAATTTCGTGAGACCGTCCGCGTATTGGCGGGCGATCTGATATCGCTCAAACGATCGATCTAACCGCTCTCCGACCGGCGCCGGCTGAACGGAGACGTTGACATCGAGGCCAAATGGATCCGCCTCCAAGATGACGATGTGCTTGCGTTTAGACATTGGATATTTCGGCGCCATATTCGAGCGATAATCCAGCCGCATAGACTGATGCCGTTTTGAGACTGGGGAATATTCGATCCGGAACGGTGCTCTTCGCCGACGAGAGGCGAACGTGAAAGCCAACCTCAGGTTCGAAGGAAATCAGCACTCGCCGCGTGATCGGAGCCGGTGACCAATTCGCCCGTCCACTCCAAGAGCTCAGATTGAGCTTTGCTCGGGCAAGTCGGGATCCGCGGATATTGCCAATTTTCATGGTGAAGACTCTCGGTCAGAAGCCAGGAATTGTTGATAGTTTAAGTTTCACAGTGATCAGGCTGCTTCGCTGGTCGAAGAGCGAACCTTGCTCTCAATCCAGGCGTCGATATCTTTCTGTCGATACCCCACTCGTTTCCCCAGCTTTACAAAGCGAGGGCCGTCACCGGTGACCCTCCATCTCGCCAAGCAAGAGGGTCGAACATTGAGTTGATCGGCAACTGTATTTATGTCTAGAATATTCATTCTGCACACTCCATCGTCATCAAGATGGATTGTACGTAACCAAAGCTATAGCTGATTACTTTCCCTCAAATTACGCCGCTATCTTGGCGCAATTTGCGCCTCTTGAGACTCCGGTCTAATGTGTCATCGGATGGGAAAGATCCTAGCACATTTGAATTCCAGGCAGCGTGGACGAATTCAACGAATTTTGAGTGGTAATTTTCGAGGTTCGTATTTTTGCCGGCCGTGGGTTTGGTGCTTGTGAACAAAGACCACAAATCAGCCATATCGAATATAAATTGCTCGGTAGTCAGGTGCGGTACTTTGGGGGATTTGGTTTGATCGACAAGATGGGCGACGGTACCAACATAATTCTCGCCGAATTTCTGCAAGCCATTGGCAAGCATGTCGGGATTGAACGGATCATTCAGCGATTCTGTCACTTCTGGTTCAATCGTTTTCCAAACTTCATTTGGCAGTATGCTCTCAAGAAATTGAACTACAGTTTGAACATGAAGGGCAGCGAGGGCAGAGTCCCGTACATCGTTCGACAAGTTTTTGGGCTGCATTCGAGTATATCTCAGCCTCTGCAAAATCTCTGCCATTTGAACGGCGGCAGACTGTAATTTTATCGCGCCCTCTTTGATTTGCGATGGTTTGTTGTACCCGCGCTCCTGGGTGATAACCGGTAAAACCGTCGCTGCATGGGCCCTTATATAAAATCCATAAATTGCGACCCTGATCTGCTTGTCTTTGTGACCAAGGCATGCCTCTGCAGCATCAATATTTTCGGACAGACAATTGAGCCATCTCGTGAGTTCAATCCGCGGCCAATCGTCCGATGGATACATATTTGCAAGTTCAACCGCTTCAATTGCAGCTGGGTCGAACTCCTTTCTATCAAAACTGTCATTTTGCATCGCAACCGGTCCCGTTCCGGACCCGAAAATGAAAGAGGGGCAGCGCTTCGGGTGAGCGTTTTCGGCCGGCCAGCCTAGCCCCTGTCCATGGTTTATCTAAATTCGCCGGCCGCGCCAAGCAGGACGGCCCAAGATTTCCAGATTATCAGGATCTATTTCGGATCCAGTAAACCGCTCGTCGGCACAGAAGAGCCGAACCCTGCGGGAGCCCGGGATACGCTCAATCAGCCTTAAGACGATCTCGCCATCCAATTGGACAGCAAACGCGCCTGGCTGCGCCGTGCATCGATCGCTGCAGTCAATGAGTACCCGGTCACCATGTTTGAAATCAGGGGCCATGCTACCGCCTCTGACGGTGATGTAGAGGGGCTCAGTTTGCAGATTTGCATTCATGACCGCCTCCCACGTTCGCGATCCGGCGAATGTCGTCGATCAGCACGCGCAACCCGGCATCATTGTCAAAGCGATCGAAGGCGCCGTCGTCCAGGCCCAGTTCCAATTTGGCGAGCACCGATGCCAAATCAGGTGCAGGTTCCATGATGACCGTCTCCACCGTTTGCATGTGCGCTAGGGTAAGTGGCTCTTGCCCCCTCTCGGCTTGCAAAACATCCTGTTTTGTCACGCTGCCGAGTTCACTAGCCTGATAAAGCGGCTGGATGATATCGTCGCGATATTGATCCATAGAAGCTCGAGCAATCCGCTCCGCAGCCGTGACGGATTCCCATGTCGTGCGAGGGTTTGGATTATTCATTTTCAGTTTTTCCTTGTTGTTTAGGCAGGTCCGCCTTCACCGATTCACGCTGTTGCGCGTACCATGCGCAAAACCACTGAAACGCCGGATCATTCTGCTTTTCGTGGCCATCTCGAAGCATGTCGGCAATTTTGAGGGCGGCGCGCCGACTGGCACACCAATGCGCGCGCGCCTCATGACCATGGCGCCGCTCTATCGCATACCATCTCGTCCGATGACGGACATTGACCAAAACTCGCTCGCTTTCGACGGTGACGATCCAGCGATCGCGCAGGGCGAATTGGAGCACGGTCATATCGGCCGCGCCTCCGGATCGACGTAGGCCTCGCCAATGAGGTCAAAGAGGAAGTTTTTATCCTCTTTGCAAAGGTGAGCAAGTAGACCCGAAACCAGCCGCATGGCACCCCGATATTGATCATCATTGAGGGGTTGGAAACATGGCTCCAAAGCAGATATTTTGGGCAGGGTATCAAATATATGAGGTTCAGGAATCGACGAATATCGCCGGCCATCGGGGCCGATATTTAGATAGCCACCGAGTTGTTTAAACAGCGTACCCACCAAAAGCGCGATTTCAGGTGAATGTATTTCGCTTCGTTTCATGCTAGTCGATTTCATAATCATAATCCTATCTTGTTTAGGGTTGTGACTAGGCCAGCCAAAGGGATTGTGGTCCATTTTGGCTGGCCGCTATTGCCCGGATAGCCGGTCAATTCCTTTCATTCGGCGCGCTTGCCGGCGCGGTTTATCCTCGCTTGCTCGAAATCGATCACGCCGACGGTTTCATTCGTTTTCAATATTCTGGACAGATGGGCCGCCCAGGCATCCAGAGCCGCCTGCTTTTCCAGTTTCCAATCATGCCGTTGATAGATACCCTTCACGCCTGACATGGAACCGGAAACGTGATTGAGTATTGCCTCGGTCACTTCGAGCCGGATTCCCAATCTCTGCAGCCCTGTTGCCAGCGTACGGCGCAAATCGTGAAATCTCCATTTCGCGACCTCGCCATCGAGATGCTCGATCGCGTCATCGATCGCCCGCTTCGCCTTGCTGAAGCCGGCAATGCTTGATTTTGTGCGGCCGACCAAGACACAACCAGCGGCCGGCCAATCTTCCGTACCAATCAAATCGTCGATGACTTCGATCGCCAATGCCGAAAGATGCACAATTTGAGGGACGCCGTTTTTCGTTCGCTCACCCGGAATTTCCCAAAGGGCTTGTGAGCGCGATAATTCTGCCCATGTCATCCCGGCGATTTCATCCCGGCGCTGACCGGTGAGGATAGCCAGCCTGTAGAGCGCTCGATAGGAGGGATTCAGCTTTTCGGCCGCAAGCCAAACGGATCGCAACTCCTGATCATCCAGTACCCGGTCACGGCTTTTTGCCTTGGGGGGTGGCTTCAATCCATCGGTCACATTGGGAGCAATGCTTTCGTTGTCAGCCCAAGCACAAAAAGCGCTGAGAGTGGCAAACGCATTTCTCCGGGCAGCGACCGAGGCAGGGGGTATGCTATCTCTTATCGCGGTCCAGTGCTCCCGCTTCACGAGCGGCAAGGGCAGCTTTCCGATTACAGGCAGAATGTGACAGTCCATTGCTGATTGATAGAACGATCGCGTCCGGTCTTTTAATCTGGGGTTGCTCAACCAGAGAGGGACAAGGTTTGCGACGATCTGCTTTGAATGTAGCATCTTGCGGTCTTCTGAGGCTTCTCTAGCTGCTTTGGCCGCCGCTACAGGATCTCCACCGGAAAGGACTTCCAATCGCAAGCGCTCGGCAAATTTGGCAGCCTGATCAGGGGTGAGTTCGCCATGGGGTCCAATGGTGATCCGCTTCGCCGGCCCCCCGCCTTTCGGTCGGTACTGGAACAGGTAAACCTTTTTTCCGCGCGGCGTGACTTTCAGACCAAAGCCCTTGGTGACACTATCCCAAAGGAAAATATCCGTCGCCCCTGGCCCAAGGGCGTCGACCGTTCGCTTCGATATTTTTCCGCTCACCATGATTTCTAGCAATCACATAGCAAGCAGAAATTAGCAATCCATATCTAAGTCAGTCGATTAAAAGATATCATAATATAATGGAAAATAGGGATTATTTAATTTTGCCCTGATTTATCAGAGCCATGTCCTAAAATTCCTAATCTGGGGGCCACAGGTTCGAATCCTGTCGGGCGCACCAATATTCGCTGCTGCCAATTGGGCATACGAATTGGAAGATGACCCTATATTATCAGGCCAATGCTATGATGCTAGCCAGGATCAGCCGCACCAGGTCTGCCTGACCTCGCGTACCGGTCTTGGCATAGATGCGCTTTGAATAGAGACGCGTGGTCTCATGGGTCAGGCCCAGCAACGCGGCGGCTTCCCTGATCGTTACGCCGCGACTGATATGCAGCGCCAGGCGCGCCTCCTGAAGCGTGAGACCGAAGAGATTGGCCAAATGCTGGCTGCGCTCGGCGCTGCTGGATCGCTCTCCATGCACAAAGGCGACGGCCAGGGGCTGGAGCGCACCGGGCAGGTCGGCAGGAGGATTGGTGAGCAGCATGTCCAGCCATGGCTCATCCGACAGATGAACAGTCCGTACAATGTTTTCTCCGGCCTGCCGCCCTTGCAGAAATTTGCGCAAGATCCCTTGTGCATCGGCACTCTCGGCGATCAGCCGACCATCGGGAGACTTTCGCAGGGTCTTTGCTTCCTGAACAAAAGCTTCAGCCTGTTCGCTCATGTCAATGATCCTTCCGGACGCATCGAGCATGAACCAGCCAAAATTGAGTCGCATGATCGCATCTGCAGAAATACCGGCTTTCAGCCTTTGTCGTTCGATTTCAGAATGGGTTCCGGCTGCAATCGACAGATGGTTGGCGAGAGAGCCCAGCAATGCCCCGTCGCTGGCGGAAAAGTCGCTTTTTTTGCGCCCGAGAGAAATCCAGATTTGTCCACCATTGGGTTCGGCAACCCGCATGTTGCGGGCAAAGCGTATATCGGGGTCCTGCATGAAAAATGTTCTAAAACGGCTTTGTCGGGGATCATTGGAGTCGAGAAATTCATCAAGTGAATAGACCCGATTGAGTCGCATCGTCAAATGGGACAGGGCACTGGCACCTCCCAATTCCTGCCGGAAAATGTCATTCATGTCGTCGGAGCCATGCGGGAGTGCTGGCATCCGGATCGATTGCAGCCAGTCATGGTCGCCCTGGAAAAAGAGGCCGGCGAAATCTGCAGCGGTTCTGCGCCGTAACTGTTCCAGAAAATCTTCCCATGGTGGCGCGCCGAGTGTGCCACGGTGCAGCGCCGCAATCAGATCATGCTCTTCGCCAAGAATTATTGCCATTTTGCGACTATATCCCATTTGGGAACTACATGCGAGTCGAAAGCGGGTAATACGGGCTCAAACGATCAGGAATGGAATGGCAAGTGACTCGTATTCTAACGCATTTAGAGCGGCTTGAAGCCGAAGCAATCCACATCATGCGGGAAGTGATGGCCGACGCGGAAAAGCCGGTGATGATGTATAGTGTGGGCAAGGATAGCGCAGTCTTGCTGCATCTCGCCAAGAAAGCCTTCTATCCTTCTCCGCCTCCTTTCCCTTTGTTGCATGTCGATACGACCTGGAAGTTTAAAGACATGTACGCCTTGCGCGAAAAGGCAGCGCAAGAGGCCGGGATGGAGTTGATCGTCCATCAAAATGCAGAAGCAAAAGAACGCGGGATCAATCCTTTCGATCATGGCCCACTTCATACCGATATGTGGAAAACCGATGGACTGAAGCAGGCGCTTGACTTGCACGGCTTTGACGTGGCGTTTGGCGGTGCAAGGCGTGACGAGGAAAAAAGCCGTGCCAAGGAGCGTATATTTTCCTTCCGCACGGCCAGCCATGGCTGGGATCCCAAAAACCAGCGGCCCGAACTGTGGAATTTGTACAATGCCAAGAAGGCGAAAGGGGAGAGCATAAGAGTCTTCCCGATCAGCAATTGGACCGAGCTCGATATCTGGCAATATATCATGGCTGAAAATATCGAGATTGTGCCGCTCTATTTCTCTGCTCCACGCCCGACCTATGTCTACGAAGGGGGTCTGTTCATGGCCGATGATCTGGATCGGCTCGAAAAGGTCATGGGCCACAAGCCGGAAATTATCACCCGTTCTGTCCGTTTTCGCACGTTGGGATGTTTCCCGCTAACCGGAGCTGTAGAGAGCAATGCATCGTCGCTTTCCGAAGTCGTCCAGGAAATGCTGCTGACCACCACCAGCGAGAGACAGGGCCGGGTCATTGACAAGGATGAAGGTGGCGCCGGCATGGAGAAGAAGAAGCAGGAAGGCTATTTCTGATGAATCAACACAGCGGAAAAGAACCGATCTACAAAACCGAAGCACTCATTGCCGAGGATATTGACGCCTATCTCGCCCAGCATCAGAAGAAGGAACTGCTTCGGTTCATTACCTGCGGCAGCGTGGATGATGGCAAGAGCACGCTGATTGGACGACTGCTTTACGACAGCAAGATGATTTTTGAAGATCAGTTGGCGGCACTGGAAGCGGACAGCAAGAAGTCCGGCACGCAAGGGCAGGAGATTGATTTCGCGCTGCTGGTCGATGGTCTCGCCGCCGAGCGGGAACAGGGTATCACGATCGATGTGGCCTATCGTTTTTTCTCGACGGAAAAGCGCAAGTTCATCGTCGCCGATACGCCGGGCCACGAACAATATACCCGCAATATGGTAACCGGCGCCTCGACCGCCGATGCCGCTGTCATTCTGGTCGATGCGCGCAAGGGCATATTGGTCCAGACCAGGCGTCATTCTTATCTGGCGAACCTGCTTGGCATCAAGAATTTGATCTTGGCCGTAAATAAAATGGATCTGGTGGATTTCGGCCAGGAAATCTTCAATTCGATCGTTTCGGATTACAGCCAGTTTGCTGCCGAAATCGGCATAGAGAGCTTTACCGCGATTCCGATTTCCGGTTTCAAGGGCGACAATATAACCGAAGCACCATCATCAAATACGCCTTGGTACAAAGGCCCTGCGCTTATCGCTCATCTCGAGAATATCGAGATTGCGGCTGCCGCAGCACAGGAAAAACCGTTTCGCATGCCAGTGCAATGGGTCAACCGACCCAATCTCGATTTTCGCGGCTTTTCCGGTCTGGTTTCGGGTGGAACCGTCAAGCCGGGCGATCCTGTTCGCATCGTGCCATCGGGCAAAAACAGCACGATCAAGAGCATCGTAACTCTGGATGGCACGCTCGACGAAGCGGTGGCGGGGCAGTCGGTCACGATCACTCTCGAGGATGAGGTCGATTGCTCGCGCGGTGACGTGATCGCAGCAGCCGGTGATCCACCGGAAGTTTCCGATCAGTTCGAATCCACCATCGTCTGGATGAGCGATGAAGCGCTCAAACCCGGTCGCGCCTATTGGCTCAAACTCGGCTCGCAAACGGTGAGCGCATCGGTGCACGAGCCGAAATATGAAATCAATGTCAATACAATGGAGCATCTCGCAGCGAAGACGCTGGAACTGAACGCGATAGGCGTTGCCGAAGTGCATACCGACAAGCCGATTGTTTTCGAATCTTATACCGAAAGCCCGGAACTTGGCGGTTTCATTCTCGTCGACAAGATTACCAATGCGACGGTCGCCGCTGGCATGTTGCATTTCAGTCTGCGACGGGCTGATAACGTACATTGGCAGCCTACTACAATATCGCGAGAAGAACATGCCTTGCTCAAAAACCAGACACCGCGCGTGCTATGGTTCACTGGCCTCTCGGGATCAGGCAAATCGACGATCGCCAATGAGGTGGAGAAAAGTCTCAATCTGATGAATCGCCATACATTCCTGCTCGACGGAGACAATGTGCGACACGGGTTGAACAAGGATCTTGGTTTTACCGAAGCCGATCGGATCGAGAATATCCGTCGCGTCGGTGAAGTGGCCAAATTGATGACCGATGCCGGTCTGATCGTGCTGACCGCCTTTATCAGCCCCTTCCGGGCCGAGCGCAAAATGGTGCGCGAAATGCTGCCCGAGGCAGAATTTATTGAGATTTTCGTGGATACGCCGCTGGAAGTTGCCGAAGAGCGCGATGTAAAGGGCCTGTACAAGAAAGCACGCAGCGGCAAGCTGAAGAATTTCACTGGTATCGACAGCCCCTATGAGTCTCCGGAGAGTCCCGAGATCCGGGTAAATACGGTGGAGATGACACCAGTAGAAGCGGCCGAATATATTGTCCGTCAAATCATGCCGCTGAAATGAGAAACGCTATGACCGACGCCGAACTCGCTGCTCACCTCGCAGGAATTGCCGGACGCATATTGATCGAAGTGCGCAACAGCGGAATGTTTGATGGTAAAGCTCTTGGTAAAGCCGGTGACCAGACCGCCAACGAATTTCTGATCCACGCCCTGC
>TARA_R110000868_G_scaffold187781_4_pt1 | contig 26639 bp, 33 predicted proteins | sample TARA_R110000868 | Tara Oceans TARA_R110000868 (sample SAMEA4397489) | marine metagenome | biome: Polar Biome; feature: [SRF] surface water layer (ENVO:00010504); material: water (ENVO:00002006), including particulate matter (ENVO:01000060) such as... | depth 5 m | reverse complement strand
AGGTGGGGAGAGCGACTTAGAGCGCCGCCAGGCCGCGAGCCAGATCGGCTTGCAGGTCGGCCAGGTCTTCCAGGCCCACCGCGACGCGGATCAGGTTGTCGCGAATACCGGCGTTAGCACGCTCAGCAGGACTCAAACGACCGTGCGAGGTGGTCGCGGGATGGGCGATGGTGGTCTTGGTGTCACCGAGGTTGGTGGTGATCGAGATCACCCGCGTGGCATCGATAAAACGCCAGGCCGCCTCTTTGCCGCCCTTGACCTCAAAGCTGACCACGGCACCGAAAGCACTCTGCTGACGCTTGGCCAACTCATGCTGCGGATGGCTGGGCAAACCGGCGTAGTAGACATGCTCAATGCCGGGCTGTTGCTGCAGCCACTGCGCCAATTGCAGCGCGCTGGCGCAATGCGCCTGCATGCGGATGCGCAGGGTTTCCAAGCCTTTGAGGAAGATCCAGGCGTTGAATGGGCTGAGTGTTGGCCCGGCGGTACGCAGAAAACCCACCACTTCGGTCATTAGCTTGGCCGAGCCTGCCACTACACCGCCCATGCTGCGGCCCTGGCCGTCGATGTATTTGGTTGCCGAATGCATCACCACGTCTGCACCGAGCTTCAGCGGCTGTTGCAGCGCCGGGGTGCAGAAGCAGTTATCCACCGCCAGTAGCGCGCCTTTGCTGTGAGCAATATCCGCCAATGCAGCAATGTCCACCAGTTCGGCCAACGGATTGGACGGCGACTCGACAAACAGCAGCTTGGTGTTGGGCTTGAAGGCAGCGGCCCAGCCATCAAGATCAGCCAGCGGCACGTAGTCGACCTGCACGCCGAAGCGCTTGAGGTACTTCTCAAACAGGCTGATGGTCGAACCGAATACGCTTCGCGACACCAGTACATGGTCACCGGCGCTGCACAGGCTCATGACAATGGCCAGAATCGCCGACATGCCGGATGAGGTCGCGACCGCCTGCTCGGCCCCTTCCAGGGCGGCGATGCGCTCCTCGAAAGCACGCACAGTTGGGTTGGTGTAGCGCGAATAAACATTGCCCGGCACTTCGCCAGCAAAACGCGCGGCAGCATCAGCCGCGGTGCGGAATACGTAGCTGGAGGTTGGGTAGATCGCCTCGCTGTGCTCACCTTCTGGCGAGCGGTGCTGACCGGCGCGCACCGCCAGGGTATCGAAGCCTACGCCGTCGAGATCACTGTCCAGACGCCCGGCTTGCCATTCAATCGTCATTGCCAATTTCCTCAACCGGCCCGCCGCAGCGGGCCGGACTGCAACCTAGTTGTTGTACAGGTCGATAATCGCGCTGACGGCCTGGGACTTGACCTTAGAGGCATCGTTGCGCGCCTGCTCGATCTTATCCAGATAAGCCGCGTCGACATCGCCGGTCACGTACTTGCCGTCAAACACCGCGCAGTCAAAGTTGTCGATCTTGATCTTCTTGCTGCCACTGACCGCTTCGATCAGATCAGGAAGATCTTGATAGATCAGCCAGTCGGCGCCGATCAGCTCGCAGACTTCCTCGGTGGTGCGGCCGTGCGCGATCAACTCATGGGCGCTGGGCATGTCGATGCCGTACACGTTCGGGTAACGCACCGCTGGTGCGGCCGAGCAGAAGTACACGTTCTTCGCCCCGGCTTCACGGGCCATCTGAATGATCTGCTTGCAGGTGGTGCCGCGCACGATGGAGTCATCCACCAGCATCACGTTCTTGCCGCGGAACTCCAGCTCGATGGCGTTGAGCTTCTGCCGTACGGATTTCTTGCGGGCTGCCTGGCCCGGCATGATAAAGGTACGACCGATATAACGGTTCTTGACGAAGCCTTCGCGGAACTTCACGCCGAGATGGTTGGCCAGTTCCAGTGCAGCAGTACGGCTGGTATCCGGAATCGGAATAACCACGTCAATGTCATGCTGCGGACGTTCACGGAGGATCTTGTCGGCCAGCTTCTCGCCCATGCGCAGGCGCGCCTTGTACACCGAGATGCCATCCATGATCGAGTCCGGACGCGCAAGATAGACGTGCTCAAAGATGCAGGGCGCGTATTTTGGGTTCGCCGCGCACTGACGGGTGAACAGCTTGCCTTCTTCGGTGATGTACACCGCTTCGCCCGGCGCGAGGTCGCGAATCAGGGTGAAGCCGAGCACGTCGAGGGAGACGCTTTCCGAGGCGATCATGTATTCCACGCCTTCGTCGGTATGACGCTGACCGAAGACGATCGGACGAATGCCGTTAGGGTCGCGGAAACCAACAATGCCGTAACCGGTGATCATCGCCACTACCGCGTAGCCACCCAGGCAGCGCTCGTGCACGTCAGTCACGGCAGCGAACACGTCTTCTTCGGTGGGCTGCAGTTTGCCGCGCTGGGCCAGCTCGTGAGCGAACACGTTAAGCAGCACTTCCGAATCAGAGTTGGTGTTCACGTGGCGCAGGTCAGACTCGTAGATCTCCTTGGCCAGCTGCTCGACGTTGGTCAAGTTGCCGTTGTGCGCCAGGGTGATGCCATACGGCGAGTTGACGTAGAACGGCTGCGCTTCGGCCGAGCTGGAGCTACCCGCAGTCGGGTAACGCACGTGGCCAATGCCCATATGGCCGACCAGACGCTGCATGTGGCGTTGTTGGAACACGTCACGTACCAGACCGTTGTCCTTGCGCAGGAACAGACGGCCATCATGGCTGGTGACAATACCGGCAGCATCCTGGCCGCGGTGCTGGAGGACGGTGAGCGCGTCATACAGCGCCTGATTGACGTTCGATTTACCGACGATACCGACAATGCCGCACATGTGACGCAACCCCTACTCAATGAAACACGATGATTCGCAATGCACTTACGGCAGTTTAGGCTGCTGCAGTGCCTCTTTGAACGGTAACTCCACCGGCGCCGTAACGCCGCTAGCCAGCCACTCACTGGACAGACCCAGGATCAGGTTTTTCGACCAATCAGCAACCATCAGAAAATGCGGTACAAGTGCTGATTCCTGCCACCAGCTGTCTTGCTCCACCGGTGCCAGGCTGATCAAACCGACCAGCACCACGACCAGCAGGCCTCCGCGCGCCGCGCCGAAAACCATGCCGAGAAAACGATCTGTCCCTGACAGTCCGGTCACCCGGATCAATTCACCAATCAGGTAATTGACCAGGGCACCCACCAACAGGGTGACCACAAATAGAATCGCGCAACCTGCAATCACGCGCGCCGAGGGTGTTTCGATAAAATCCACCAGGTGCTGCGACAGTGCGCCGCCGAACATCCAGGCGACCACGCCAGCAATGATCCAGGTAAGCAATGACAGGGCTTCCTTGACGAAGCCTCGGCTCAGACTGATCAGACTTGAAACGGCGACAACGGCGATAATCGCCCAATCGACCCAGGTGAATGCCACGATGCAGGTTACCGACAAGAAAGGCGCTGCATTTTAGCAGAGCACCTGTGTGGGGCGTAAGCAAAGGATTCGCCAACCGCTGAAATGCCCGGCCAGCCTAGTGGCGGGTCAAACAGTTCGGCTTGGCGAAGAACGTCAAGCCTCTTACTCAGCCGGCTTCGGGCTGAAAACGCACCACAAAACCATTGAGCTTGTGCTGACGATTGAGCTGATCACGCAGGCGATCCGCCTCGGCACGCTCAATCAGCGGCCCGACAAAGACCCGGTTCATGCCATCGACGCTGCGGATATAGGCGTTGTAGCCCTGGCTGCGCAGGGTTTTCTGTAGTTTCTGCGCGCCATCACTGCTGGACAGGCTCGCCAACTGCACCGACCAACTGATCGGCAAGCTATTGGCATCCAGCTTACTCGGCGCAGGCTGAGGTGGTTCTGCCACAGGCTCAGGCGCGGCTGCTGGTATCCCTAGAGTGATGGGTTCGGCCGGCAGCTCACTCACAACAGGCTCGCTTGGCTCCAGGCTTTGCGCGGCCTCGCTACCAATCGGCTCATCAGGCAAAAGCTGTGGTTCAGGCACGGCCACAGGCTGTAATTCAACTTCGGGAGCCTGGGGAGCCGCAGGCATTTCAGGCGCGTCTACCTGCACGCGCTGCGACTCATCCTCACGCGACAACAGCATTGGCAGGAAAATAACTGCCAGCGCCAGCAATACCAACGCACCGACCATGCGCTGTTTCAATCCCTTATCCAGCAAAGCCATCCTGCACGCCCCCATTGGCTTGGCGGGCCAGCCAATCCAGGGCCTCGGCCACACAGTAGAAAGATCCAAACAGCAGCACTTCATCCCCATCCGAAGCCTGCTCACACTGAGCCTCAAGTGCCGCCTGCACACTGGCATAAGCGGTAACTTGCGCCCCGCTATGCTGCAGGTGCGACTGCAACTCGCTGGCAGCCCGTGTACGACTGGTCGGCAAAGCCGCCACCGCCCAACTGTCCACTTCGCTTAACAACGGCGCCACTACACCGGGCAGGTCCTTGTCAGCCAGCAAACCAAACACGGCCAGGCGCTTGCCTGACAGCGCCCGACTAGCCAGGCGCTGAGCGAGATACTCGGCAGCATGGGGATTATGCCCAACATCGAGCAGCAGTGTGAGTGACTTACCCTGCCAATTGAGGCTTCTGCGATCTAGACGCCCGGTCACCCGGGTCTGCTGCAACGCCTGACTGATCACCTCAGGCTGCCAGGGCAGCTGCATCACTGCATACGCCTGCAGAGCCAGGGCAGCGTTTTCCATGGGCAGGTCGAGCAGCGGCAAATGGGCCAGCTTCAGCACTTCGCCTTGATGATTGAGGCCGTACCAGGACCAATCCTGCGCATTCAGGCTCAGGTCATAGTCACGACCACGCAGAAAGAATGGAGCATCGAGCAGTACCACTTGATCAAGCAGCGGCTGCGGCGGCTCAAGATCGCCACACAGAGCAGGTTTCCCAGCACGGAAAATACCAGCCTTCTCAAAAGCGACCGACTCACGGGTATCACCCAGCCAGTCGGCGTGGTCGATGCCGATGCTGGTAACCAGAGCGATATCGGCGTCCAGTAGATTCACTGCGTCCAGGCGCCCGCCTAGTCCAACTTCCAGCACCAGCGCATCCAAACCAGCTTGCTGGAATAACCAGAAGGCGGCCAGAGTGCCCATTTCGAAATAGGTCAGTGAGGTGTCACCACGCGCGGCCTCGACCACAGCGAAGGCCTCACAGAGCATGACGTCAGTGGCTTCGACGCCAGCGATCTGTACTCGCTCGTTGTAACGCAACAGGTGCGGTGAGCTGTAGACACCGACTTTGAGGCCCTGCGCTTGCAGCAGCGAGGCAATAAACGCACAGGTCGAACCCTTGCCATTGGTTCCAGTGACGGTAACCACATGCGGCGCCAGCTTGGCCAAACCAAGACGCTGTAAAACGATCCGCGAGCGCTCCAGCCCCATATCAATGGCGCTGGGGTGCAGCTGCTCCAGATAGCTCAGCCAATCGGCAAGGGAGCGCTCGGTCATGCAGTCGCCGGCAGGGCTACAGGCGACGGCAGCCCCATCAGCTGAGCCAGCAAACGCGCGAGACGCGGACGCAGTTCAGCGCGGTGAATGATCATATCGATGGCGCCGTGCTCCAACAGGAATTCGCTGCGTTGGAAGCCTTCCGGCAGCTTCTCGCGCACGGTCTGCTCAATCACCCGCGGGCCAGCAAAGCCAATCAGAGCGCGGGGCTCGGCAACAATCACATCACCGAGCATGGCCAGACTAGCCGACACGCCGCCGTACACGGGGTCAGTCAGCACGGAAATAAATGGAATACCCTCTTCACGTAAGCGTGCCAGCACGGCCGAAGTCTTGGCCATCTGCATCAGCGAGATCAGCGCTTCCTGCATGCGTGCACCGCCGGATGCGGAGAAGCACACTAGCGGGCAACGCTGCTCCAAAGCGGCATTGGCGGCGCGGACAAAGCGCTCACCCACAATGGCGCCCATCGAACCACCCATAAAGGAGAACTCGAACGCGCAAGTCACAATCGGCATGCCCTCCAGGGTGCCGCGAATCGATACCAGGGCATCTTTCTCGCCGGTCTGCTTTTGCGCGCCAGCAAGGCGATCCTTGTACTTCTTGCTGTCGCGAAACTTCAGGCGATCAACCGGTTCAAGATCGGCGCCCAGTTCTTCACGTCCTTCAGCATCTAAGAAGATATCCAGGCGCGTGCGGGCATCGATACGCATGTGGTGATTGCACTTGGGGCAAACATCCAGGGTCTTTTCCAGCTCAGGCTTGTACAGCACCGAATCGCAGGACGGGCACTTGTGCCACAGGCCTTCGGGCACCGAACTCTTTTTGACCTCGGAACGCATGATCGATGGGATCAGTTTGTCTACCAACCAGTTGCTCATGCTCTTGACTCTCCAAAGCTGTTAACCGGACGGGCTGCACTAAATGCGACCAAGCCTAACCGGGAAAATTCATGGGTACGGTCGATTCAGGGGCCGGTGAGAGCTATCCGCATTACCCACCCGCCACCTCAAACGACCGCCTGCAGCGTTTATCAAACCTGCAACAGGGGTATGGACGGCCAAGCCAGCAGCGTCGTCACATCAACCCTGCGCACCTTAAGCAGTCTTTACCGCCTGCATAAAAGCGCGAATCTTCTCAGCATCCTTGATGCCCTTGGTCTTTTCGACGCCACCACTGACATCCACGGCATAGGGACGCACCTGAGCGATGGCCTGGGCAACATTCTCAGCCGTCAGGCCGCCCGCCAGAATAACCGGCTTGCTCAAGCCTTGAGGCACAAGCGACCAATCGAAGGCCTCCCCCGTCCCCCCCGGAATGCCTGGCACATAGGTGTCCAGCAGGACACCACTGGCATTCTTGAAAAGCGCCACCTGCGCAGCAATGTCATCGCCCGGCTTGACCCGTAACGCCTTGATATAGGGGCGATGGTAGCCATCACAGTCTTCAGGGTTCTCGTCGCCATGGAACTGCAGCAAATCCAGCGGCACAGCATCGAGAATCTCACCTAGCTCACAACGACTGGCATCGACAAACAGGCCCACCGTGGTCACAAAAGGTGGCAAAGCAGCAATGATCGAGCGCGCTTGCTGCAGCGTGACCGCGCGCGGGCTCTTGGCATAGAACACCAGGCCAATTGCATCAGCGCCCGCCTCGACAGCCGACAATGCGTCCTCTATGCGGGTAATGCCACAAACCTTGCTGCGAACGGCTGACAACAGGATGACCTCGATAAATTCAGTGGAAGCCGGATGCTAGCAAATAGCCTTTCAGGCGTCAGCCGCCACATCAGGCAAGCCGGAAAGAAAGTGCGGCCCCAAGTAGCGTTTGGGCAAGTCGAACTCCTCGGGGTAATCAACCTGCACCAAATACAAACCATAAGGGTGCGCAGTCACTCCACCGGTACGCCGCACGCGGGTTTCCAGCACTTCCTGCGCCCACTCAATCGGCCGCTCGCCCGCACCAATGGTCATTAGCACCCCAGCGATATTGCGCACCATATGATGCAGAAAGGCATTGGCGCGGATATCCAGCACGATAAACCGTCCGTGCTGCAATAGCTCAAGGTGATGCACCGTTTTGATCGGCGACTTGGCCTGACACTGGCGGGCACGGAAGGCACTGAAATCATGGGTACCGATAAAACACTGCGCGGCTTGGCGCATGCGCTCGACATCCAGCGGCCGATGATTCCACGTGACCTCTTCGGCCATATGCGCCGGGCGAATCTGGTCGTTATAGATCACATAACGGTAACGCCGCGCCTGGGCGCAAAAACGCGCATCAAAGTGCGCCGGCATCGACTTGGCCCACGTCACGCTGATATCACCAGGCAAATTCATATTCGCGCCCATGACCCAAGCATGCATGGAGCGCTCGACCGGCGTACTGAAATGCACCACCTGGGCACTGGCATGCACCAGTGCATCGGTACGCCCGGCACAACTCAGGGTTACAGGAACGCCGCCAGCGACTTTCGCCAAGGCTTTTTCCAGCGATTCCTGAATTGAAGGCACGCCTGCACGCTGACGCTGAAAACCGCGATAGCGCGAACCTTTGTACTCGACACCCAGGGCTATCTTGAAAACGCCAACGGCAGCCGATTCGTCTGCCGCTTTGTCTATATCTTTCAATTAGTTACAGCCATTTGATTTCCGCAAGTCCGCGAATTATACGCGCCTGCGGCCCTAGTGCCACGCGGGGCGGTGTTTTAGTTGCGGAAACGATTGGCCGCAGATTAATGCGCAAACGATAGTAACTGTCGGCCGGGGGTTCAAATCCCCCCGGCTCCACCAAACAAGGCCCGGAAACACTGGGCCGCAGTAGAAAAGGTTGCTGAAAGTTGCTGTGGATTAAGGCTGTTTTAGGCCAGGTTCAGCGACTTTTCAGCAACCTTTTTTATTTGCCCCTTCCAAGCTCGTCCTGAGCACGATCACCACCACCCAACGAATCAAACGATCCTTCGCACGCCAGGCCCCTTATTCGACTTTCGTCGGCGACTCCAGCATAGAGTTGAGCGAGCGCTCCAAGCCGGCCGAGCAGCTCGGTACGCATTCGGGCATCGGCTTCTGCTGCCTGGCTGAGCTGGGCAGTGAGGGTATTGCCGGCGTCACGGCTGCGGCGTTCAGCTGCTTCGAGGCGCAGCTTGAGCCGCTCAAGAGAACTACCAGCATTGGCAGCATCAGCCCGAGCAGTTTCCAGTTGTTCTTGCGCATCCTTCTGCACCTCATCTATTGCCGCGATGCGGCGCTTGGTTTCCTGCAGGGCCGCCAGCGTGGCCTTGCGGTCACGCTCGCTCACCTCGGTTTTGTAGTTGGCCAGGGCATTGGCTGAGTTGGCCGCCTTGGTCTGCGCAGTTGCAGCTTCTACCTGGGCAAGCGCCACGCGAACCTGCTGCGCGCCGCCGACCAACACCAGCGAGATCGCCCAGGCCATGGCCAGCCACGCCCAGGACGGGACCAGCTTCAACCAGGCGGTCATCACGGTACGTCCTTGAAGAAAATGTGCCGGCCGATCTTCTTGGTTCGGGTAGCGACCTTCGCCCAGTCCGGCGGCGTTTTCATAGTGGTTGAGTAGTAGTGCGTGGCCTTCCCGGTCGGGTCAGGCTGGTGGCCGTCGATCACCGCGACAGCCGCCTCCCGGCACTGGATGAACTGCGCAGCCGGGATCTGCTTCTCGCCACGCAGGTAAGCCGAGTTCGGGTCGTTGCGGTTCCAGCAGCTGAACTGCCAGGTTGCCTTGCAGACCCCGGCATAGCCCTCGCCCCACCAGTCCGGCTTGCCGTCATTGTGCAGGTCAATCTCAACCCGGTTGCGAATACACCAGCCCACGGCAATCTGTCCGGCCAGGCCTTCGCCGCGAGCCTCGCCCCAAATCGTGCGGGCGAGCACATCAATGTCGCGTTCACGCTGACTCATACTTTTCTCCGGGCAATAAAAAGCCCGCACTGGGCGGGCATGGTCTAGGCTGTGGAATGCGCGCAAGGCGCACTCACTTATCTATGCAAGGATGCTATCGATGGGACTGATTCTCGCCCGTAAGCTCAACGAAGAATTCGTATTGTTCACCGACCCTGATGCAGACCCGGCGCTGCTGCTTGAGCAACTCACCGAAGGTTTCACAATCCGGGTGCATGAGGTCAATGATTCGGGCACCAACGTTAAGCTAGATATATGCGCCCCGAGAGGGCTCAAGATTCTGCGCAGCGAGCTTCTTGACCGCGAACCCTAGGACGCCAGGCGTAGCATCCAGCTTTCAGTAAGCCAACGGCACTGCGAAGCAGCTGTTTCCGGGTTGTATATCGACGGGTTTGGCAAAGCCAACGCCCTGATACACCACTCGGAACAGAACGCAGCATGCTCGGTCGGGCGGTTGCGGTTGAACACCTGGCTTGCGATCAACGATGGCCAGCCGTATACGTCGCTGTCCGTGGCTTCGAAGTACCGCACGATGGCGGCACTATCAGCCCAAGGCAGTTCGATCAGATCCCAGTGATCTTCGCCAAGGCTGATTTCATCAGCACCCGGCCCTACCCGCTTGCGGCGCACACCCTTGTCCATCACCGAGCTGGAGTAGCACCAGCCGTCCACCACCAGTTCGCAGTGGCTATAGATGCTGCCCGTCCACCAGCGTATGGCAGCGTTGCCGAACTGGCCTTGTCCTTTGTACAGCGCGAGTTGTACCGGCATCAGAAAAGCTCCTGCAGCTCTGTTGCGTTTGTAGTCATGATTTGCAGCGCTTTTGCCTGCATCTCAGCGTAGAGGCTGGCGGGGATTGCGTAATCCAGCACTGGATCACCACCGTCCTTGATCTGGTCTTCATACTTCTGCCGGGTCCCGGTTAGGTAGGAGCTGACCATTTCAAACTGCTGGGCTTTGGCCAGAGTGCGGCGCAGGTACTCAACCCGGTCAATGCCACGCGTAGCGGCCGCCCTGTCAATCCAAGGGGTGAGCGCGTTAGCTGGATCAGCAACCCAGGCCTTCGACTCTTTGTCCTGAGTCGGCCAGGTGTCCTTTTCCAGCTGCGGGTAATCTGCCGTGATGGCGCGGGTGGCCTCATCGTAACTTCCATTGTTTTTAGCCAGCTTAATGGCGCGCACCTGGTCAGGGGTTGGCTCCGGTACGACTTCTGGCTCTGGCTCTGGCGCTGGCCCAACGCTGAACCCACCATCAATACTCACCACCAAACCATCGAGCATCCCGGCCAGACCTTCGGAATATTGCTGCTCGGTGATTTCAATGCCGCCTTCAATCGCGGCGCGGCTGATGCGCCCTTCTGCTGCGTAAGGCATCAACGAATCCTCATGTAATAGTCGGCACCGATGTTTTTAGGGCGCGTCTCGCTTGCAGTTCTAGGCGTGCCGTTAGCACCGTCTGTTATCGGATCGGTTATCGCTAGTGAGGAAAGTGCAAAACTGTACCCACTGCCCGATATGCCCTGCAGAGCAGTTGAACCAATCCAGAAAGACGCGACTTGCCCATGGCGGTGCCCCTGAAGCGCATCCGACTCTACAGTCCCGCTACTGCCAGCGCGCAATACTCGCCGCTCAGTGTTTATAAGCCGAACCGTCTGGCCATTCAGCGCACTTCCAGAGTCGCTGATCGCAGCAGTGGCCTGCACCAACGGCGCCGACCCGCTGACTGACTCCCCAGTAAGCACGCCGGTGTTATAGCTATCGCTGGCCGTCAGCTTGATGTAGCGGTAGTTCGCGTTGTCGGTGGGCGGCGCGGTTACCCCGGTGAGGTGCGTCCAGAGCGGGAATGGTGAGCCGATTGGCTGCAGAGCCCATACGTCAATCTGCTCCTGCGAAGCAATATCCTTGTCATTGCTCCGCAGGCCTACGTGCTTCACGCCACCACCGTTACCCGGTATTGCCCGGTAGTCGGGGCAACGCCAAAGGTGATCTGCACGGTGTCGTCGGTGTTGGCCACCCAGTCAGCAAGCACACCCGCATTGTTCGACACTTCCCGCACACTCACGATCAGGTCGCGGGTGCCAAAGTCGTGGGTAATCGAAATAGTTGTGGCGCTGCTGTCGCCGATGGTTGCACTGATCTTGCGGGCCACCACTGCAGGATCAATGGAGATAACACCGCCACTGATGTTGATACCGTCGCCAGCGGTATAGCTCGATCCGCCACCGACCTGAGCCCAGACCAGCGCAGTGGTGCCGATGGTGATCGGGGCATCAGTCGTCATATTCCACTGACTGTTGCCGTTTGCCGTGCCTTCAGACACGAAAACAGCGGCACCTACCACCTCACTGGCAGCGTCAAAGTCGGCGGCGCGCGACCAAGCCCCAGTAGCGGCAACATAAATTCCGTTCGCAGCCCCGGAGCTCTGGTCTTTCACAAGCACCCGGTCGCCGGCGATTACGCTTACGCCGTCAATTGTTTGTGCGCCAGAAAGTGTGAGATTCGCGGTGCTCGCAGCGCGCACCGGCTCCTTCCATTTCCAGCCTTGCACTGCTGCATCGAGCTGCGCCTTGCTTACCGCGTCCTGCGGATCGACGGCATCCGCCAGGTTCTGAACCCGAAAGCCATCGGCGTTTAAGTGATTGGTGATCTTCATGGGCGCTCCTAGTTGCAGTAAGCGAAGCCAGCAACAGGCCGGCCGTGCGTGATTTGGATGATGTTGTCGTCGATGTAGCGGATATCGGAGATCACGGCATTGCCGGCCAGGTCGGTGACCATGACGCTGGGGCGGCGCTGCAGGTTGTGGGGTACCGTCCAAACTGCGGCTGGATCTTCCTGCTCAAACTGGAATGTCTCGCCGCCGTTGGTGCCAGGACGGCCTGCCGGCCCCTGCTCACCCGTTGCCACTAGCGCGACCGGCGCCAGCTCAGGCTCAACCACCAGCGCAAACGCCTCGGCCTTTACCAGCACGCGCGGGCAGCTAGTCATGGGTGACCTCCCGGCTCACCACCACATCCCCCTCGGCCCAGCGGGTTACGTCGCCATTGCTCATGGTCAGCTCAAGGTCATAGCGGCCTTGAGTCCAGGTAATGGCGGCGGTTTCAGCGGCAGTTAGGGTGATGATCAAGCGCCCGGGGGCCGCGATAACCAGCCGGTCATTCTCGGTGGTCAGTTCGAGCGGCTGCGCACCGCTGGCGTCACGGATAAACATGCGGGCTGTGCAGCCAGTCAGGTCTACAGGCGGCTGGTAAACAAGCATGCCGCCTGTTGCGTTGCGCCCCGTACCGTTGAAGGCGTTCAGCTCCAAGGTGTCCGCGTCGATAACCTTGGCCAGGTGGAAGGGCTGGCGGGTTTTGTCGCGGCTTAACTCGCCCCAGCCGGTCACGCCCTCGATCCAGATCGGCCAGTCACCTGCAAGCCCATGCGCATCAACGGTGAGCAGCAGCGGCGCCGTGGCCTGGATAGCGGTGATGGGCTTGTACTCATACACCGGCTGCATCAGCAGCAGCGGCTTACGCAGGGTGGCACCCTGGTTGATGCGCATGTTTAAGCGAGCGGGCTGCATAAATTCTCCAGGCGTAAAAAAGCCCGCACTCGGCGGGCTTGGCAGTTATTCCGGCAGATTTGAGTAGAGCGCCAAGCGCTCCCAGGCCCAGAACTCGCCGTTTTTGTAGATGGCAATCCATACGCCATACGGCGTGTAGTCGTTTATGTACATGCCCGGCCCGGTTGGGGCCTCGGCTGGCTCGCCAGCACCTCGAGTCACTGGCATTTCGCCCTGGATAGTGCGTAGCGCACCGGCTGTCAGGCGCGCGCTGATCAGCTCCCCCTCAAGCCAGTCCAGCGGGTAAGGCCCTCGCGTTACGGCGAGCAGGCCTTCGCTGGTGTTGCTTACGCGGACCACTTCCCAGGCGGTTTCGACGCCTTCAACCACTCGCACAAGCGTGAGCTCGTAGTAGTCGCCGGCGCCAAGGCCCACCAGTTGGTCAGCCTTTGCCGGTAGCACGCTGAGCGAAGTGTCAGCGGCGGCAGCATCGGCCAGCAGCGTGGTGCGCCAGTTATCAATAAAGAGCTGCATGGTTTCTCCTAGAGCCAGCCTGTGATGGTGCGGCTTGGCATATCAACGGCGCGGGCAACTTGCCCTGTCATGGGGTTGAAGGCCACCACGGATACAACCCGGCGTAGCGTTGGGCTGTACCCGTTGCCGGCCTGCCAGTCTCCGGCTGTACCGGCTGGGGTGAGCGCACCACTCACGGCACATACGTCCGTATCAGTGCGAGCACTGGCCAAGGCCATGGCTTTGGTGCTGCCAGTCAGGCAAAGCCAGGTTTGCAGCAGGCCAGGGAATGGCGGCCGCGCCGGGGCGTAGGTCTTGGTGGCGTCCAGCGGGCTACCCGCCAGCACGTAGGCATCAGCAAATGAAGCGGCGCCAATCAGCGAGCCGGTCTGGGTGAACTCGGTATCACGCGCTTCGTCAGCCAGCTCGGTGGCGCTTTCTTGTATGTCCGTGGTGAAGGTGAAGTCGGCGCTTTCAAAGCCGCCGCTGAACGCGTAGTTGTACTGGTAGTCCAGCGCACCGAGCACGGCATAGCTGTACTCGCCGGTTACCTCAGCCAGGCCACGGTGCAGCCGCATGGTTGAGCTTTGCGTGCGCGTGGCCGATGAGATCAACCGCTTCACCCGGTAGCTGGAGCCGGCAAGCTCGGTCTCCAGGCTAGCCGTGCCGGTGGTCTCTGCCTGCCAACTGCTGTCGAAGCGCAGGAACTCCACCCCGCCGCCGGCAAAGAAGCCGCCGACGATCTGCCCGGTACGGGACCAGCCTTCGCTGAAGCTGCCGAAGTGCGGCACCTGGTAGCCGCCGCGCCCAGCCTCTAGGGTGTTGGTATCCGGCGGGATGGCCGCCGGCGTTACCTCTCCGGTGCTGGCGTTCAGCGCGTAGTTGTAGCGGTCAGACTCGCGCTCAATGGTGAGCGTACCCAGGCAGTCCAACAGGCTGGCCGCCACGCTGTAGTTCAACCCATAAAGCCCCGCACTTTCTGTGATGCCCAACACCAGCACCGCGACAATGCAGCTGGTGTTCACAGTAGCGGCAGAGTAATAAGTGGCCTGTATCGCGATCAGCAGCTCGCGGCCATCTGGCGCGATATCCAACAGGCGGAGTTCCGTTGAGGTGGCCAGCACAATGTCGAACTGGTTGTCCTGGTTGGTGATCAGCGTTTGACCGTCAAACACCAGGTCGGTGTCGATCTCCAGTGATGCAAGCAGATCGCCGCTCTCAAATTCGCGCAGCTCGAAGCGGCCGATGCCGAACCATTCCAGCGACAAGCGCCGGGATACGCCGGCCACTCGGGCCACAAACACTGATTCCAGAGCCATCAGCTTGCGGCCAATTGAGAGCCCGCCTGCAGCAATAAGGCCAGCTGTCTGTGGTGGGTCTGGCTTGCCAATGTCCCAAAGGGCCGAATTTACCTTTGGCAGAAAGCGGTTCCATTGCGAATCGAACCCCGGCAGGGCCGGCAGCGGTATGCGGTCTCGCCCATCCATGGGGTCCAGCCATTCACCACCGCTGTCGATGTAAGCCAGGCCGTGGAATGGGTACGGGTCGACGGCATCAATGGTCAGCGGGTACGGCCATTGGCCTTGAATGGTCATGGACCGAGCACCAGTTCAGGGAAGCGGAACACCACCACCGAGCCTGCATCGCCTTCCATCGTTAGAGACTCCAGCCGGCGCACGGCGAAGTAGCCGCTACCGTCGATGGTTTCCAAGTAGATCGGGTCAGGCGAATACACGCGCTCAACCTCGGTGAACTCGCCATCAAAGCTGCCACCGGTTGCCGGCGGCTTGTAGGTCGCCCGCCCGCGCGAAGCAGGCACGGCACCAACCGGGGCCACAGTGCGCAGCGTGCGCCGCTGTTGCGGTACCCGCTGCAGGCGGTTGAGGTCAGCCACCACTTGCGCACCGCGGCGCTCCGTTTCCAGCCGCTTGCCAATGGCTTGGCGCTGAGCACCTGAGGTTGGCGCGCGGCCAGCTGCAACACCGTTACGGATAGCGCGGCGCTCATCAGATAGGGCCATGCTTAGAGCTCCAACAGGTCATTGGGGATGCCGACGCGGTAGAGGTAATCACCCGTCAGCACGCGCTCATCGCGCGCAATTTCCGATATTTCATCGGCCGGTATCACCATGTCGCGCGGGAACTGCGACGGCCCGCCGCCGGCATCGCTGTTGCCAGAGAAGCCGTCAAGGTCTGGGTCGTAGTCCGGCAAGCCGAAGCCGCTGATCTGGGTTGGCAGAATGGTGGGTATGCCATCGCCGCCGGCGCCTGGGTCTTCATCCAAGCCAAGCCGAGCCGGCACAGTCAGGGCATCACTCACGCCGCCGCCGCGCATCACTGCGATGCTGAGCGTGGTGATGGCCAGGCCAGTGTCCGGGTCATGGCTGCCGCTGATTCGCCGGCACTTGCCCCGGGCGCGTACGCCCTGGTCATTGAGCTCCAGGGTGTGGGTCAGGTCGATACCCAACGCCATGCTGGTTGGCACCTGCCAGCTCACCGTTGTTTCACGGTGGGCTGCCACGATTTCAGCTAAGGCAATACGCTGCGATGCCTCAACCAGAGAGCCACGGCGAGATTCGTCATTCAGATCGGTATGGCCTCCGCTGCCGCCGGTAATCGGGCCAGCCTCCCAGGCTTCTGCTGCAGTGTTCTCCACCTCAACCGAGTACCCGTTGCGCTGCACAATCCGGCTGGTAGTACCAACGCCCGCCGTAGTGGCCAACACCATGCGGTAAGTCTCGGTGATGGTTTGCACCCAGCGGCGTGCGCCGGTCCAGTCCACGCCAAGCAGCAGATCATCAAAGCGGTTGATCCACGGCACACCATCACCGCAAGGGTTTGGCGTGGTTGGCGGCAGCAGGTAGTACAGCGGATTGATAACCGTCTGCCCGGTATCTGCAGTTGCTTCGTCGATCATGGTGATGGTCGGCAACTCGCTCGGGTAGCCGCGCCAGTTACAGAAGCCGGGGATGCCTTCGGTGCCATCGGTCTCCGGGTGCAGCCAGCTGTAACTCTGGTTGCGCTGCCACAGCCGCGAATAGCGAAAGCTCACTTCAAGCTCGATGCGGTTTGTGCGGCCGACCAGGCCGGCAGGCTCGACCTTCACCGATTGATCAATGGTGGTGCCTGGGCCAAACACAAAGTCCGGCGTGGTTTTGGCGTACCAGTTGGTCACGCGCGGCACGCCAAGGGCCGAGCAATCCAGGCTGGCCGTGCGGGTGCTCATGCGCTCAAGGGCGTAGTCCCAATGGCTACGGCCCGCGATTGGCTCGAACAGATCCTCGGACCACATGCCGCCAGTCAGGGTGTCGATCTCGCCCTGTGGCATGGCCTCAACCCGCTGCTGCAGCGAGTCGCTGCACTCGCAGTTAAGCACGCGCAGTTCGCTGTTCCAGTCAGGAGGCGAAGCAATCACCCCAGTAAAGCGGCGCTCTTCGGTGGTCACACCTTCAGTGGTGGTGATGTAGTCGATGGTTACCGAAAGCCCAACCCAGTCAGATGGCACAACGGGGCCTGGCGGCAGGTAAATGCCAAAGCCTGCCACGCCGGCGGCACCCTCTTCCCGGTCGTAATCCAAGCCGCCCACCAGCTGGTCACTGACATCAACGCCATTAACCACAACCCGGTCGCGCCAGAGGTAGCTGATGCCAGCCACCACGTATTCAGGGTCAGGGCCTGGCGCAACTGCAGGGCCAGCGCCGCCATTCATCTCAGTGCCGTTTAGGGTTTCGCCGTTGAGCATCAGGCTTCATCCCAATTCAGTGACCATGTGTGCGCGCCGGCACCCTGATCCTGTGATTCTTCTGGCGGCTCAACCATTACCGAATAGATCGGCATGGCCCACACTTGATACTGCTCAGCTCCGGCCACCGCAGTAACAGTGCTCACGCCAGCTACGGTGCTACATGGTGTTTCCTTCCACTCGCCGCCAACTAGGGCAAATGCCCAAGGCGCCAAATCCGGACGCGGCGTAAACGGCAGGGTGTAAACAAGCCCAGTACCGCCAACAGTGCGCACCTTGGTGCTGCGCAGCTCAAGCGGTTGACTAAAGGCCAGGCCGCCAATGCCCGGCGGCATCCAGCCTTGAGCACTGATAGTGCCGGTGCGCTTGGTCCAGCGCTCCATCTTGACCAAGGTGCCACCTGACAACCGAACACGCCCAGTGCCACCGCCAACAGGCCCGTCAGTTATTACCGGAGCACCGGCGTGCAGCGGTATCTCAACACCACCGAGCATCAGGGGTACGGGCATTCAGGTAACTCCAGGCATTAAAAAGCCCGCGCGAGGCGGGCTTGAATTTTGATGAGCGTAAAGGCCTTCTATCTGGTTCTGCCATGCTTCAGCGCTGTACGACTGAGCAACCGCCCAAAACTGTCCTCACGCATAAGCACCTCGAGTGAACCTTCTGCAGTATCCAGCGTGGCGCGCCCCCAGTCGGCAAGTGGGTTGGCACTTTGCATCAGCGCGGGGCTCATGGTTGGGATTGCTGGTAGCGCTCGCGCGCTGACCGGGCCGCCTTCGGCATAACCGGTAAGCCTTGAAGCCATGCTGGCCTGCAGTTGGCTGATGGTGTTGCGGAAGCCGTTACGGCGGATTTGCTCGAGGAAGGACAGCGCGCCAGGTTCATTCACAATCCGCTTGGGCTGCACATGCTCGTCGGCGTGCACGATGCCGGCTGGCTGGTACTTCGTACCAGGTCCGGTCCAGCCACCTGTAGCAAGGCCAGGAAGCGGCGGATTGTTAGGCACAAATGCATAACCGAGAGCATCTTTATCACCTATCACCGGGGTTACCGGGATTTGCAAATACTTCGCCCATTCGCCAGCAAGGCTAATTAGCCTTTCACGCACGGCTGCCTCGGACTCCTCATCAGAAACAAACCCAACCTGGATAGTCTTTAGAGCCTCAGCCCTCAACGTCAGGTCATCCACAACCGATGCAATTTGATCAACTTCGGCCTTTGCGTTCTCTTCATCTATCTGAGCCGCGGCACTAGCAATGCGAGACAATTCATCGGCGATCCCTTTAAAGCCATAGGTATTCTCGCCCGCTGACTTTAGCTCCTTAAGAATTGAACCGGCCCGCCGGGCCTCACTGATAGCGGTTTCTGTATCGCCAGCCTGCAAGGCTTGCCGAGCATTAGCGCCGGCAACGGTCGCCGCACCAAAGTCAGGGCCACCGGGACCACCAGAACCAAGGTCGTTCGCAAGGGCGGCAAACTCCTGCTCGATATCGGCGCGGCGCTTGCGGGCATTCTCAAGCGCTTTGTTAGCGGTTTCATAGGCCTGCACCTGAGCCGCCAAGTTTTGCTGGATGTCTGCCAGTGCGTTCTTTCGAGCAGTTTTCTGTTTGGTGTCGAACGCAGTGCGGCTCTTTGTTTCGGCATCAAGCTCAGCTTCCACCGCCTCACGAGCGCGCCTATACGCGGATGCCTTGCGAGAAGCATCCAATGCCTCCTCGCTTACCGGTGCAGCTGGATCGCTGGATCGGCTTAGTTGCTCACTCAGCGCCGCATAGTAGGTTTCGGCGCTCTTTAATCGCTCGACATATGAACGCTTTTCAGTTTGAGCCATCTCGCCTACGGCCTGCTGGTTTTCTACCAACGCATCCTTGTAGCCATAGTTCTTGTTGATCAGTACCTGCAGGCTCTCAGCCTGTTCTTCCTGGGCTTGCTCAAGCTCTTGCATCTGCTCATAAACGGCGTAAAGCTCGGCAAGCTGAGTGGCAGTAAAACCAGCAACTGCCAAAACCCCGGCACCTTTTAGCGCGCTGCCCAGGCTCAATTTGTTGAATTTGCCAATACGCCCACCGAGAACATCAATGGCTGCGCCTGCTGCGCCGGCCGATGCAGGCACCTGGCCAAGCTGTGACAGGAAAAGCGAGAACGGCCCCTTAAGCCCTTTGACGAGAATAGATAGGGCTTTGGTACCGGCTCCAAGCGCGACAATGCTTATCAAGCCGACCCGCAGTGACTCAGGCAGGCTGTTGAAGGAGTTCAGCATTTCTGTGAACAGCTGGATCAACGGCAAGCCTGCGGCAACTGCCTCGCCAAACGCCAGTTGCAACTCCCCTACAGCCGCTCGGAAGCGCTCCATCTGCGCCGCAGGGGTGTCTTTCATCTTCTCGTAAGCGCTTTGCGTAGTGCCGCCCGCCTCCTCCATTAGCTCGACCTGGGCTACTAAAGACCCAATATCGCGAGTTAAAGCCAGTACGGCGGTTCGGCCTTCTGTGTCTGGGATAATCTGCCGCAACGCCTCGAAACCGACCTTCTTGTCGGCGATTTGCTGCAGCGTGCCTACCAGGCCATTCCACTCTATACCAAGCTCAGCCATGGCATCTGCTGCCTGCTCGCCTGGTGCCGCCAGTTGGTTAATTGCACCCCTCAAGCCAGTCACAGCAATTGGTGCGCGCAAGCCCTGCTTGGTCATTTCAGCGATTGCAGCTGAAACCTCTGCAAAGGAAACGTCTGCGGCTTTTGCTGTTGGCAGCACCTGGCCAATGCTCTGCGCTAGTTCAGGGAAGGTAACAACCCCGTTCTTCACGGTTAGGAATAATTGGTCATAGCGTTTACCCAGCTGGTCAACTCCCTCGCCATAAGAGTTGATAACCGCAAGGCCAACGGTTGCAGCTGTCTTGGTGTCGGTAAGGCCGGCGACAGCAGCCTTGGTTGACTCGCCTAGTACACCGATACTGTTTTCAGTGGAAACGCCACTGGAGAGAATTTCGTACAAAGCCGCGGCACTACCAGCAGCATCTTTGCCCATGTCCAGGCTCAGCTGGCGCACATCACCAGAGAGATTCTGAAGCTGGCTGCCGGTTAGATCAGTGATGGTGCCAATCTCAGCAATGCGCTGCTCATAGTCGGCAAACTTGGTAAAGGACTGGCCTGCAACCAGAGCAAAACCGCCGAAGGCTGCTGCGCCAGCAATCAACTCAGCGCGCACACCAACCAAGGCAGCCTGCCAGGTCGTAGTGGCAGCTGTAAGGCCGGAGACCTGACGCGAAGCAGCGCCGATACTCTGGCGCAAAGTGTTCTGAGCCAGCGCAATCTCAGTTGCACTCAACTTTCCTGACTTACGCAGAAGCTCGAATTGTCGCTGCTGCTCTACTACTGCCTCTCGAGAAGCACGACTCTGCGCAACACCCAAATTTTGTAATGCCGCCTGAAAGCCAGTATCTGCTCGTCCACCAGTCAGCTGCTTGCCTAGCTCTGATTGCAGGCGTTTTTGCTCGCCGGCCAAGTTGCGAACGTCGACTCCGGCAGCACGCAGCTCGGCTCGCTGCTCTCGGATCTTGGCTTTTTGGCGGTCGAACTCCCTTGTTGTTGCTGCAAGTGATCGCTCAGCCTGCTTTAGATCGCGATCAAATGCCTTAACAGGCTGGCCTGCGGCCTGAATTGCCTGCTTCAGCTCATCAACGCGGCGGCGCGCGGCAAAGAATTCAGCGGCTGCTTTCTTTGCGGTTGCCTGCGTGTTTTGCAGTGCATCGATCTGCTTAATTGGCTTTTCAACAGCCCTCACCATCTCCGCATATTCCTTTCGGAAACCGGAGACCTCCTTGAGGGCTTCATCAAGGTCAGCCGTTAGCTTGAGTTCTACGTCAGACATGAGTAGTCACTTCTTCGATGCCGCCTTGATGGCTGCGAGGTAATAGGACCAGGGGTAATACGGGGCATTCACATGCCCAAGCCGCACCAGGGCATTCAAGGTTTCGTCCAGATCGGCTATTGCTTGGCTTGAACTACTGCCGCCACCCGACCCAGCAGAGCGAAAAAATGCGGGTTCAACTCCTTGCACACACCAATCACCTGCTCGATCTGGGATGGGCGCAAGCTATTCAGTTGATCGTCGGTAAGGGTTGTCATCCGCTTGAGTTCATCGAACGAACAATCCTTAAAAAGGGCGCCGGAAAGCGTGTCAGTAACCCCAGCATCTAATGCCTCCATCCATCCGCGTACCTGCAGTACGGTCAGCTCACGGCAGATGATGGACAGCTCTCCAAATACAACTTCGCGACTGTTGGTTTCTTGCATGTGTTTCTCCAGGCATAAAAAAACCCGCCGGAGCGGGTTCTCGTTAAAAACATGCATCAGCTAAAGGCAATCAACAATCCGCCAAAAACGCGCTGAACGATGAAGCCAATAACCAGCAGGATCAGAAGAGCTGGGATTGAGGCGACAGCCCACTTAATCATAAACATGACCATAGAGCCGAACCGCATGTGCACATCAACCACAACAACAGGCTGAACACCATCCAGCCCCTTCGTAGCTGCATTTAGATAAGCAGTTAGCTTCGAAGATCGGCGGGCAGATTGGTTTATCGCCCTAGCCTTGCTCACAACGTCATCAGCTGGTGCTGCTGTTTTCTCACTGCTCGGCGCTTGCATTATCGGCATCCCTCCCAATTGATATGGCAGGGACTTTAGCCCATCGCTGCCGACCTCGACCAGCTAGCCGTTGTATCCGCCCTGCACCGCCCGCACGCACCCTTGCGCAATATAGAAGAAAGAAGAGCCGCCTTTATTCCAGTGATACGCATGCTGCGTACCATTCACCCGGGTCGGAGCGCCCCAGGCGCGGGCGGCGTCGGACTGGCTCATACCCATGACCACCTGATTGCGGATGATCATGGTGCGCAACTCAGTGCTGGAAAAATCCTTGCAGGGGCCGGCCTGTATTTGACGCAGGGCGTTGTCATAACGACGCTCAATGGCTTCACGCTCAGGGTTCGGGGTATTTACCTCTAACCACTCGTCCGAGGGAGAAAAGCTGCCGCCGATGCGGTTGTCTTTAACCGTCACCTGCTCAGCATCTGCAGAACAGGGCCTGTCTGAGAAAATAGTTTTCCCGTTCGCACCCAAGCACTTATAAACGTTTGCGGCGCCGGCTGGGCCCGCGATTACCAGTACGGCGCTAATCATTAATAGCTTCAGCATAAGGCGTCCCTTCCAGTTCAACTGAAAGGGACTTTAGCCGATCAGATGTACGGGGTCATCCGTACAGGCCAGTGAAAAAAGTAGAGGCTCAGTGCTAGCATCCATTTGCCGCCAAGCAAATATCACTAACAAGGAGCCTCTATGTCTAACGAACCCAAACCTTACACCCACGTTCCGCCGGCGCGGTCACCAGCCCCACCACCGCCACCGCCCAAGCAGGACTGACCGGAGAAACAGCCATGAATACCCGCACAGATGAACGCACCCCGTACGAAGCCATGGGCGATATTGCCTACAACTGCCGGTACTACCTGCTGCAGGGTCGGTTATTCGGGAAGCTGGCCGGTGCCTTTCAGTTGGTTACCTTTGTGTCTGGTAGCGCCGCCTTTGCGGGCTTTCTTGGCTCCAACCCTAAACTTGCAGGCCTGGCCGCACTGGTTACAGCGGCAGTCACTGGTCTGGATTTCATTATCAGCCCAGCGCGCAAAGCCTATACCTGCAATGAGCTACATCGCCGCTACCGCGAACTTGAGCGCCAGGCAGCGAAGCTGAGCCTGAAGGCACTGGATGAGCGCCTGTGCGAGCTTAAAACCTTCGAGGCCCCGGCCATTGAATCGCTGCGCGTGCCGGCATACAACGATGCCTGCGAAGAGCGCAGCAGACCTGAAGCCAAGCTCCCTGTTGGCCGCTGGCAGCGCTTCGTTGCAGCAATTTCCTGATCCAAATGATTTACGCAGTTTTCAGCCTGACCGCCAGGTGATCGATCAGCGAGGCTTTCCACTTAAGCTGCTGCACAGGCGCGCCGCCCTTATGGGCCTTGGCGGTATCCAGCCAAACGCCGAAGGTTTCGCCAACCTTGGTGGGTTTCCACACCAGTGCGTTCTTGGCGTCTCTGGTTTTCTCCTGATAACCGTAGGCTTCCAACAGCGAGTTCATTTCCCGCGCGCTCAAGTCGCACTCGCGGCCCAGCTCGGTTGCTGTCAGTAACCGGTCTTCGGTTTGCAATGCTTCGGCGCCGATCAGCTTGAGCGGGCTAACGCCAAGGGACTGCTGCACAGCCCGGTCAGCCGCAAGCGCTGCTTGGTTACCCTTGAGGCCGGAAGCCTTTGCCATGGACAGTGCTGCCTTGTACTCCCGATTGGTGATCGATAATTGCCTGTCTTGTGGCAGCGGATCATTGGCCGGTGATTGATACCCGCCAGTACGTCGCACCGAAGGCAGAACATCCTCAAACACCCAGCGCTCAAACTCTTGGGCGGCCGGCAAGGTGCTATTGATGATTAAGCGCAGCGTATCTGGTTCTGATAGGACGCGAGTTTCCTGCATCCTGCCAAGGCCATCTTGGATGGGGTAACGTTTCGTTACCCCACGGCAATGATCGTTCATTGCCTTGCTGGCATTGGCATACCCAAGCCGCTCACACACATCAATACCAACAAACCAGGTCTCACCGGTTTCATCAGTGAGTACGCGAACTTGGGCATCTTTGAACTTGAAGGGAATGATGTTGCTCATGCTGCGGCACTCCCTGCAATCTGCTGGGGCCGCTTGCCGCTGCTGGTCTTCTGAAAGTAAGCAACAAGGTCGGGCATGCTTTTGTCCAGCCGCTGCGACGCGCGCTGGGCCTCCATGAAAAACTCCCAAGTGCTGTTGTACAGCTCCGGGTTCAACTCTTTTAGCCCGGCGCGGATGCTGTTGTTCCAACGGTGCATCACCCAGTCGGTGTAGTGCAGCAGCAAGCTCAAGTCCTGGGCGCGAGGGAAGTCGAGGGTGAACAAGGCCTCTGGCTTTTCCTCTTTGCCCAACCACTCCCCTTCCAGGGCGTAAGCCGCTACAAAATTGCAGGCGTCAGCAAGAGCATCTGCGGGGATCAAGTCTGTGCGCTGCACATTAAAGCGCGAGCGCAGGCGGCTTTTAATGGTTTGTTTAAAGCTGCGCTGCAAGCCTGCCGGCACTGGACTGGCCTTCTGGTCTATCACCCGATCAAGCACGTTGACGCCCGAGGTACCGATAACCGAGCCCAGCAGACCATTCATAATGCTGCGGTGGTCCGTGTATTGACCTTGCTTGCGGATAGAAGGCAGCACATCACTGAACACCCAGTCCTGAAACTGTTTCGCTTCCGACTTATTGCTGCGGAATATCACACGGTAGAGATTTGGCTCGTTGACGAACTTCAGCAACTGTTCGCCGCCTTTTGTAAGGGTGTGGCAATCAGCCAACCCCTTTTCATCCAGGTCTCGAAGCAGCCGAGAGGTGCGGTCAACGGTCAGGGTTTCACACACATCAGCCAGACAGAACCATGGCTCACCACTGATGACTTGCACACGCACATCGTGCGACTGATTGAACTGGAAAACCTGGGCTGTCTTGCCCTGGACATTGATATCTGCTGCGTTTGAGGTAGTATTCATCTCGTGATCCTTCTCCAAAGTGTTCACATCCGAAGCCCTGGCGAATCTCACCTCGCCGGGGCTTCTTTGTTTTAGGCTACTGCCTTTTTTTGCTGCATTTCCCGCCATTTCAAACCTTCTTCAATCAGAAGACCTATTTCGGCATTCAGGCTGCGGCGATTCTTGGTCGCTTCCACTTTTGCCTCCAGCTTTACCTCATCTGCCAACCTAAGAGGAAATGGCGAGGCCCGGTGCTTATCGTGCATTGTGATCCTCCTATACTTGTGTGGATTCATATTGCAGTCACACAAAAGTGACGTCAAGTGGATTCTTGATTCATTGAGAGTCCACACCCAGAATCACGCCACACACCCTCACTCAGAGCACTAAATGTCCGACCGACACGTACTCCCTCCTTACTCATTGCGCATGCCCGAAGAGCTGAGGGGCATACTTGAGGTGGCGGCAAAGCAGTCGAAAAGGTCACTCAATGCCGAAATCATTGCGCGCCTTGAAGAGAGCTTCGACCCGCTCGGGCAAATTCCCCTGCAGGCCGAGACAAAGCACGCCCTCGAAAATGCGGCCTCTATGGCCGGCAATTTCCTAAACGCAGAAATTGCATTCCGCCTGGCAGCGACCCGAGAGCTTGACCTGGTAATGGCCAAGCTGACCGATGGCGACTTGGACTACAGCAGCAGCGCCCAATGGTTGCTCGACCTCTGGCAACAAGTAGGCGTCCTCGAAAAAGAACTGGACGAAGCCCAGAACAACCCAACAATTCTGGATGGCGCCCAGATCGTGGACGATGTAGCGAAGAAAATCCGCGCGCCTGAATTGGAAACTGTTGTTGCTGTTATGGCGCTTACTGCTGCCTTCCCAGACTCCCTAACAGACGATCACCGCAAAATGCTGCTGAGCGCCGCATCGCAGATTGCTGGAGCAGAATCCAGTAGCCCGGAAACCGCAATTACCATCGCACTCAAACAATTGCTGGCCAACATCACGCTCAGAGAACGCGGGATTTCTTAGCAGCTGGGCCACCGCAGCAAAATCAGACGCTGCGGCATGCGACTTTACTAGGCCACTAGAAACGCAAAACCCCGCTCATTGGCGGGGTTTATTTTGGAAGTTGCTTTGGGGTGACTTTAATCAAACCCCACTACAACCCAGTTGTCTGCTGGTACACGCACCGAAAATGCCTTTCTCTCAGTTTCGTACTCACACGCCAAGCCAGCCACCAAAACAGGGTTCTCCATAAAGGCATGGCCCGGATTAAGGATGTTGAGCAGTAGATACGGCTGGTAGGCCATGTCCGCCAGATGGGCATAAACAAGGACTTTATCTGACGTGAAACTGTTGGGGTCTTCGACACCGCGATAGAGCAGCCTATCCCAGACTGGGGTGACTGCTTCTTCCTCAAGGTGAACCTTCCAAAGCTTTAGGGCGGCAACTTGCTTAGGCTTTATAAATGGCGTGCTTTTGCCAAAAGTATCACCCGGGCCAATACCGCCATCACGCCAAAGCTGGAATTCTGTTGCAAGAGTATGAGCTGCTTCATAACCGCCGGCGGCGGTCAAAGACAGGGTGAGCTTCCTGCTCAGGACAACTGCAGTCATTTGTTCTGCAGTTTCTGCCCGAGCTTGATCAGTCGCTCAGTGGACTCCTGCGCTACCGCCTCCAGAACCCGCTGATCAAGAAAAAGCGGGCGAACACGCACCTTTTTCCTTTCCAGGGGGCTTTGAGCTTCTGCTCTGTCTTGAGGCCGAACTGCAATCATTGTCATCTCTTTTCCTCCATCGGGAGGGATTCACAGCTCAAGCATCGCGAATGCGACGGAGCTGCCTGTATCTGTGTGTGGCTGTGTGTATTAAACACCATTAAAGGTCATGTAGAGCATTCAAGGACTAAAA
>TARA_R110000868_G_scaffold43803_6_pt1 | contig 26664 bp, 27 predicted proteins | sample TARA_R110000868 | Tara Oceans TARA_R110000868 (sample SAMEA4397489) | marine metagenome | biome: Polar Biome; feature: [SRF] surface water layer (ENVO:00010504); material: water (ENVO:00002006), including particulate matter (ENVO:01000060) such as... | depth 5 m | reverse complement strand
GGCCCGAGCGTCCGTGATCCCGAAAATTAACCCTGTTATGCAGTCATGCGACCGGGGGAAGGAATGTAATACCTTTGAAAACAATGCATTAGCCGCAATTTTGTCCTTTGGGCTGATGCAAAAATGTTAATGGAATCAATGCGCTTTAAAATACATGTCATAAAACGGTTGAAATCCCGAATCGGGTTTGTTACACTTTTGTGGTCCGGCGCTTCCTGTGTAAAGGAAACGTCATATTTCGCTTGAAAAATTAGTTGCACTGCACTATCTCACCGTGCACTGCAATATTTTGTTGAATCGGGTAAGAATCATGAGCCAAGCTAAGCAGAAAGTCCTCAATATCACGCGTCTGTTCAATCATGGACCGTCGCCGTTCCGTACCTGCCAGTGGCCGCACGGCGAGCCGGCAACGAAGGAATTTCATTTCTGCGGCGACAAGACGCTCGAAGGATATTCCTATTGCCCGAAGCACGTTGAAATGGCCTATCGTGAGCCGGAGCCGCGCCGCAAGGTCGCCTAGTTCACTGTAAATCGCCTGCTGTCCTTCATGGATAGCCGGTGACCGAACGGTCGAAAATTGATAAGCTGCCTCCCGACCGGAGGCAGCTTTCTTTCGTGAGGACCCCATGATCGTTCAGACCGCGCCCGAGGGCGCTCGCCGTTTCGTTATCCGCATGTCGGAACACACGGCATTGTCGGACAGCCTCGCCGGGGCATTCGGCAATGACCGTTTTGCACCGGTCGAAGATCCCGCATCCCGTTACATCATTGCAAATCACGATGCCGGGTGGGCGGATCTGGACGACGAATTCCGGATCGATCCCGCGACCGGCTTTCCCTATAACCTGGCCGAAACGCCGTTCGACCTGATCATGGGAACCAGCAAGGCCTCGCCGGATTTCAATGAAGCCCACGACCCGTTTGCGGGCCTGTTGTCGAGCATGCATTCCTGGGGCCTGTACAATGGCCGCTACGGACTGTCCGACGTCGTATTGCTCGACAAGGTGGCCGAACAGAATGTCCCCGCCGCGGAGGCCATGCTGGCCGGCGAGGAGGCGCGGCAGGCGCGGCTGAAAGAAACATTGCGCGACCGTCCGGACACCCGCGACAAGGTCGAAGACCGGCGCCTGATGCAGGCCTACAAGCAGCTTCAGTTCTTCGATACGCTGGCCCTTTATTTCAACCGGATACACGAAGGCGCGCGCGCCGAAGCCGTGTTCCCCAACGTGCCGATGTCGGAAACGGCCGATGCCGAGATCACCGTCACGCCGCTCGGCGACGGCATCTACAGGGTCGCGCCCTGGCCGTTTGCCGGCGACCGGCTGACGGTCGAATTCGACGGCCGCTACATGGCGCCCGAGCCGGGGCGGGAACGATCATCCGTCGCCCCGGACCTGCCGGTTGAAGCGCAGTCCGTGACGCTGGTCGCAGGCTGACCCGCCGGGCGTTTTCCGCGCGACGATCCGGCTTTTGCCCGCCTGTCCTCCCTGCGGTATTGTCTCTCCGAATGGAGGCCTCTGCGTGTTTGCAAAAATAATCGGTGTCGTCACGGCGATCACCATCTTCCTGCTGTATTTCAGGTGGCGCGGCACCGATCCGGTCCTGGAAACGATGCTCGGAATCCTGCTGGCGCTCGCCGGCGGGACCTGGGCCTGGTGGCTGACCGGGCGGCGCCAGCAGCGCATGGAGCGCGACAGCCGGGATCCCCACGACCGGACACCGCCCCGATGACAGGGATCGAAGGCCGCAAACGCGAACATATCGACACCGTTCTGAACGAGGACGTTTCGTCGAAGGGCGTCACGACGGGGTTGGAGGACTATGCGTTCGACCACGTCGCACTGCCCGAGATCGACCTCGACGCGGTGGAGACGGGCTGTACGGTTCTCGGCAGGGACCTGTCGGCGCCGTTGCTGATTTCCAGCATGACCGGGGGCACGGCCATCGCTCGCGATATCAACATGCGTCTCGCCGAGGCGGCGCAGTCGCTCGGGATTGCGATGGGCGTCGGATCGCAACGGGCGGCGATCGAGCAGCCCTGCTTTGCCGATACGTTCGATGTGCGATCGGTCGCCCCCGATATCCTGCTTTTCGCCAATCTCGGCGCGGTGCAGCTCAATTACGGCTATTCGGCGGACCAGGCCCGGCAGGCGGTGGACATGATCGGCGCGGATGCGCTGTTTCTTCATCTGAACCCGCTGCAGGAGGCCGTGCAGGCCGGCGGCGACCGCAACTGGACCGGGCTGTACGCCAAGATCGGCACGCTCGTGGAAACGCTCGGGGTTCCGGTGGTGATCAAGGAAGTCGGCAACGGCATTTCGGGCGCCGTTGCCCGGCGGCTTGCGGATCTCGGCGTTGCGGGCATCGATGTCGCGGGCGCCGGCGGCACCAGCTGGAGCGAGGTCGAAGCGTATCGTCAGAAAGACCCGGCGGTCCGCCGCATAGCCCATACCTTTGCCGGGTGGGGAATCCCGACGGCCACGGCGCTGGCGGATGTCTGCGAGGCCGCGCCCGGTCTGCCGGTTTTCGCGTCCGGCGGCATCCGCTCGGGTATCGATGTCGCCAAGGCGATCCGGCTCGGGGCATCCCTGGTCGGGATGGCGGCGCCGGCGCTGGGCTCGGCGACCGAAACGGCCGATATGGTAACGGAAACACTGACGGAAACCGCGGCTGAGCTGCGCATTGCGATGTTTTGTACGGGGAGCAGGGATTTGACGGCACTGAAATCGGCGGCAATGCGCCGCGTATCCAGCGGGGACCGCGTGTGAGTACGAAAAAGGTATTGCCGCCGCAGCCGGTTCGCGAGGCGGGGACGAAGGCGGTGCGCCCGTCCGATGCCGCGACGATCATCATCTGGCGCAAGCGGGGGCGGCGGATCGAAGTGCTCATGGGCGAACGCCACCGGGCGCACAAGTTCCTGCCGCATCGCTACGTGTTTCCCGGCGGCCGCGTCGATGCCGGCGATGCCCGTGTCCGGGTGGGCAGCGAGATGGCGCCCGCGGTGGCGGCGCAGCTTGCCCGTACGACCCGCAACGGCCGTGCCCGTTCGATCGCCATTGCCGCGATCCGCGAGACGTTCGAAGAGACCGGCCTGATCATCGGGGCCGACGATCCGCTGCCGCACCGGCCGCCGCCCAGCGGCTGGGACCGGTTTTTCGGGGCGGGCTACGCCCCGGCACTGGACCGGCTGGATTATATCGCGCGCGCGATTACGCCTGTCTTCCGGCCGATGCGCTTCGATGCGCGCTTTTTCATGGTCGAGGCCGGCGGGGTGGTCGGCGACCTGGAGGGCTCGGGCGAGCTTGAAAACCTGGACTGGATTCCCATACAGGAGACGCAGAATTTCGAACTCGCGCTGGTGACCCGGAACATCCTGAATTACGCGGAAGGTCTGATCAAAGACCCGCCGGCCCAGACGGCGCGCCGCAAGATTCCCTTTTTCAGGCATTACGGCGGCGGACACCACCTGATCATGCAATAGGCGTGCCCGCGCGGCGGCGTGCCTACATGTTCATGACGTCGGGTTTCTGCCGGGCGAGCTGGCGCAGCAGGTAGGTCCAGCCGCGGCCGAACATCTTGTCGTTGAACAGGTAGCCCTTGGTCCGCCGGCTTCCTTCGTCCGACGGCGGCGACAGGCGTCCCGCCGCCATGGCCATCAGCTGCATCTCGGCCTCTTTTTCCATCGTATCCGCCAGGATCACGGCCGCCGGGATCGATCCGGCGGCGGTTAGCAATCCATGGTTTTTAAGAACCATGCAGGATCTTTCGCCCAGCGCGCGCGCCATGGCGGCGCCGGGTTCCTTGCCGAGCGCGACGCCGTCGTCTTCATCGAACAGGACGCATTCGTCGTGGAGCCGGGCGCCGCCCTGGGTGATCGTCTGGATGTTTTCGCCGAGGGCGCTGAGCGCCGTTACATGTTTTGCATGGGTATGAAGGATACAGGTAACGTCGGGCCGGGCGGCGTAGATCTGTGTGTGAATATGCAGTGTCGGATTGATATCGACATCGTCGCCCGACAGCACGTTGAGTTCGAAATCCGATTCATGAATAAGATCCTGCGTGACCTCGCCGAAACCGAAATTCTGGACGTGAAACAGGAACGTTTCCGCGCCCGGCAGCCGCGCCGTAAGGTGACTGCCCATACCGCTCGGCTGGCCGAGCATGTCGACGACATGAAAGGCGAAAAGAAGTTCCTGGCGCAGCCGCGCAACGGCGTCGTCGGGATCGACCTGCCGGATTTGCGGCATCCGTACGATCTGTCCGGTCATGGGAAGGGGCCTTTCGGAAAGGGTTATTTCTTGACGAGTTTCAGTTTGCGTTTCAGTACCGACAGGGCGTCGGTCAGGGAAGCGCTGCGTTTCAGTCTTTCGCGGCCGTGAAACACCAGAAATTCGGTTTTGTCGGACGACGTCTGGCGCTTGATCACGGTGAAGGCCGGCTGGCGGCTGTTATTGCGGTAGATGAGGAAGGCGGCCATCGTGGGATCGTGGCGGATGGCGTAATCCTTCCACTCGCCGTTCATGACCCGCCGGCTGTAGACGGTGAGAAGCTGATCGAGTTCCCGCTTGTTGAAACATATATCGGGCAGGCCGAGCCGGGCGGCGCGTTTGTAGTCGGCAAGGCTGACAACGGTTGTCATCGTCGCAGGCGGAGCCCTTTATTGTGGCTTTTCGATGACAACAATTATCCCCATTTCGTCCGCCGCGTCCAGTCATCTGGACGATCGGTTGCGATTTGGTCCCGCACATCGCGGATTGGTGCCGTTTCGCGCCCTAAATTATTAATACAAAAGCGAAAATGGGGGTTTGCTACCATTCCGTCACCCCGGTATCTTACCGGCCATTTTCCTGAAATGTCCGGAGTGCCCCGTGGGCGATATATTTCGCGAAGTCGATGAAGAGCTGAAACAGGACCGCTACGAAAAGCTGTGGCGGCAATACGGCAAGTACGTCATTGCCGGCGCGGTCCTGATCGTGGCCGCGGTGGCGGGCTGGAAGGCCTGGGAAAGCCACCAGACCAGCCAGCGCCATGCCGAAGGAAAGAAATTCGCCGCCGCCGCCGCGCTGATGCAGGACGGCAAGGCGTCCGAAGCGTCTGCCGCGTTCTCCCAGCTTGCCGCCGATGCGGGCTCGGGATACGGCGTCCTGGCGCGCTTCTACCAGGCATCGATCGTTGCGAAGGGCGGCGACGCCGCCGGCGCGATCGGAATTTACGATTCGATCGCCGATGACGGCTCGGTTCCGACCGCCATGCAGGAGCTGGCCACCGTGCTTGGCGCGCTGCAGGCGCTTCGCGTGCCGTCCATCGACGCGGCGACGATCGAAAAAAAGGTGCAGCCGATGACCGGGGCGGGCAGGGCCTATCGCCATGTCGCGCTGGAGGTCATGGCACTGACGGCACAGCGTGCCGGCGATATGGAAAAGGCGCGGACCAGTTACCGCGCCATCGTCGACGACCCGGCATCGCCGCCGGGCATCCGGGCGCGGGCGTCTCAAATGCTTAACATTCTCGGCGCGTCCTGAGCGGGAGAGAACGGGTAATGTCGGCCTTTCCCTTTGCCCGCATCGTTGCGATCGCGGCCCTGGCGCTTACGCTCGCGGGCTGCAGCGGCTGGCTCGGCGGATCCGTGAAGAAACCCCTGGAAGGGGAGAGGATCGACGTTCTGCGCGGCGGCAACACGATCGCAGTGGACGAGCGGATCAAGGATCTGAAGGTCCTGTTGCCGAAACCCGACGTCAATCTCGACTGGCCCCAGGCCGGGGGGTATCCCAATCACGCCATGCATCATCTGGCGGCGTCGGGCGCGCTGGCGCGGCAATGGCAGTCGAGCATCGGCGAAGGCTCCGATGACGAGGCGCAACTCCTGGCCCAGCCCGTGATTTCCGGCGGGCGGATTTACACCATGGACATCGAGGCGCAGGTCAGCGCGTTCGACGAAAAGTCAGGCTCGCGCCTGTGGCGGGCGGAGCTGTCCGGGGACGACGACGAAGGCATTCTCGGCGGCGGCGTTGCCGTCGATGGCGGCCGGGTCTATGCGACGACGGGGTTTGCCGACGTCGTGGTGCTCGACGCGAAAACCGGACGCGAGATCTGGCGGAAAAAGTTGAGCGGGCCGATCCGGGCGGCGCCCACGATCTGGGCCGGCAGGGTCTTCGTGGTGACGGTGGCGAACGAGTTGTTCGCGCTGAGCGCCGATGACGGCCGCGAGCTCTGGACCCATGCCGGGCTCAGCGAAGTCGCCGGGCTTGTCGGCGGTTCTGCCCCGGCGGTGGATGGCGGCGTGGTGGTCGTTCCCTATTCCTCGGGCGAGGTCGTGGCCCTGCGCGTCGAGAACGGGCGGCAGGTCTGGACCGAGTCCCTGACCGCGATCCGCCGTTCGGATGCCGTGACGGCCATCGCCCATATCCGCGGCCAGCCCGTGATCGACCGGGGCATCGTGTATATCGTCGGGAACAGCAACCGCACCGTCGCCGTGGACCTGCGGACGGGGACGCGGCTCTGGGAAGTTCCCATGGGGGGAATGCACGGCGCATGGGTCGCCGGCGACTTTCTCTACGTCGTCACGCGGGATTCGGAACTTGTCTGCCTGACCCGGCGCGGCGGGCGGGTGCGGTGGGTGACCCAGTTACCGCAGTTCGAGGATCCGGAAGACCGGGAGGGACCGGTTCTGTGGGCCGGTCCGGTGCTGGCGGGCGATCGTCTTCTGGTGGCGAACAATATCGAGGAAATCTGGTCTGTTTCGCCCTATTCGGGGAAAATTCTCGGGCGTATCGAAATCTCCGGCCCGGTGCTGATTCCGCCGATCGTCGCGCGGGAAACGGTTTACGTCCTCACGGACGAAGCCGACCTGATCGCATTCCGCTGATCCGGCGCCCGTCATGAAACCCCACATAGCAATCGTCGGCCGTCCGAATGTCGGCAAATCGACCCTGTTCAACCGGCTGATCGGCCGGCGTTCCGCGCTTGTCGACCCGACGCCGGGAGTGACGCGCGACCGCCGCGAGGGCGACGCCTATCTCGGGCGGCTCCGGTTCACGGCAATCGATACGGCGGGGCTCGAGGATGCGCCGAAATCCGAAATGGAATCCGAAATGCAGGCGCAGACATTGCGGGCCATCGACGAGGCCGATGCAGCGCTCCTGGTGTTCGATGCGCGGGCCGGCGTTACGCCGCTCGACCGGCATTTCGCCGCCCTGATGCGGAAATCGAATTCCCCCGTGATCCTGGTCGCGAACAAGTGCGAGGCGCGGTCCGCCGATGCCGGCCGGCTCGAGGCCTATGAACTGGGCCTCGGCGAACCCGTCGCGATTGCCTCCGAGCACGGTATCGGCATGCCCGACCTCGAAGACGCCATCGCCGCCGCGCTTGCTGATTTCGACTGGGATGCGGACGAGCCCGATACGGATTTCGGGGAACCGGTCGAAGGCCGCCGGGGCAAAGTCGCGCGTCCGGCAGCGAATAAAGTCGAGGACGATGACGGGGAAATCGGTGACGAAGAGTTTGCCGAGTATGCGGAAGAAGAGGCCGAGTTCGAGGAATATCACGGGCCTCTCCAGCTCGCGATCGTGGGCCGGCCGAATGTCGGCAAGTCGACGCTGGTCAACAATCTTCTCGGCGACGAGCGGGTCATCACGGGACCGGAGGCTGGGATCACGCGGGATGCGATCTCCATCGAATGGACATGGCAGGGCACGCCGATCAAGCTGATCGATACGGCGGGGATGCGGCGCCGGGCGCGGGTCAACCAGAAGGTCGAAAAGCTTTCGGTCGGCGACACGCTCGAAGCGATCCGGTTTGCCCATGTGGTCGTGCTTGTCGTGGATGCGACGATGATGCCGGAGAAGCAGGATCTCGTGATCGCGCGCCATATCATCGACGAGGGACGCGGCATTGTGATCGCGGTGAACAAGTGGGACGTTGTCGAAAACGGTGCCGAAGCCCTGAAACTGATGTTCGACCGGATGGAAATTTCCCTGCCGCAGATTCGCGGGGTGCCGGTCGTCACGTTGTCGGCGCTGACGTCGCGCGGCATTCACAAGCTGTTGCCGGCGGTACTCGATGTTTACGAGGTATGGAACCGCCGTGTGTCGACGGGGCCGTTGAACCGGTGGCTGCACGCCACCATCGAACGTCATCCGCCGCCGATCAATCGCGGCCGCCGTATCCGGATACGCTACATCACGCAATCGAAGTCCCGCCCGCCGACCTTCGCTGTTTTCTGCAGCCAGCCGACAGGCGTTCCGGAATCCTATATCCGTTACCTGACCAACGGGATTCGCGAAATGTTCGAATTCCCGGGGGTGCCGATCCGGATCAATCTCCGCGGACAGAAGAACCCTTACGCGCCGGGCAGCGACCGCAGCTAGCGCATATTCCGCTTACGCGGAATGCCGGGTTATTTCTGCGATGCGTCCGTTTTCTCGGCCGTTTTCTCCGCCGGTTTTTCCGGCAGGCTCGCCTTCCGGTCGATAGCGGCGCGCGCCTCGGCCGTCTTTTCGGCGGCCTGTCTTGCAAAACGGTCGAACAGCGTGCCGAGGTCCTTCCACAGGGCCTTGCCGGCGTCGGCCTTGTGCGCAAAAACGGCGCGGCGCGCATTCGTGCTGCGTTCGGACAGGCTGGCTTCTATGGCTGCGCCGTTGAAGGCGAATTCGAGTTCGTCCAGGCTGACAGGACCGATTTTCGTGGTGTTTCGCTTTACAGTCAGGTTTGTCAGGGCAATCCGCAGAATGTAGGCATCGGCGTCCGCGTCCGCGCTGCTGCTCCGGGCCGATGCCGCGATATGCTTCTTGAGCGCATCGGAGAACGCGGCGCGTACTTTCTCGTAGGCGGCGGGGTCGAGGCTATTGAAGTCCGAAGCGGCTGATACCGTAATTTCGGCCGGGGCGAGGATCAGCTGCTTTACCCGGGCCGGCCGGGTCCCTTCCTTGCGGACAAAGACACCGAAACTGTCGGCGCCGCTCTGGCGTTCGTACCTGTGCAGCGGCCCCAGCCAGTTGGTCGAAACCCCGAGGACATCGTCGTTTCCGGACGAGCAGGCGGCGCAGGTGATCAGCATCAAAAGGCCGATCGCCGATAGTCTGTATGCCGGACGGTTCATGTCTGCAATCTATGAGCCTTATGCCCCCCGCACAAGAATCGGGAGCCGGGCAAGATGGATGTGTCAGCCCTTTATTTGTCATATTACTGTCATAAATAATTCATTTAGTCCCCTGAAATATAAAGAGAAAATAATCATTCGGGCCGTATTCTCGGCCGGTACCAGAAAGCTTCGGGGAAAATTGGTGGACGGTAATTTCGAAAGCGCCGCGGACGGCGTCGGGCGACTGGTGAATCGTGTCGCTCCGATTGCACCGACGGATTATTGCGGCGACGTGCATCACAGGTTTCTGGCGGACCCTGATTTGCTGGCGCTTGCGGTCGTGGACGATCAGAACGTTCCCGTCGGACTGGTAAACCGTCAGGAACTCCAGGTCAGGCTTGCGGACCGTTTCGGCTGGGCATTGTACGAACGCAAGCCGGTCTCCGTTGTGATGGAAGAGGAGCCGTTTTCCGTGGACGCGTCGATTGCGTTCGACCCGCTCAGCCGGCTGATTATCAGCCAGCGGCCATCGGCGTTGATGTCGGGATTTATCGTTACGGAGAACGGCAGGTATGCAGGGCTGGGGACGGCGCTGGCCGTGTTGCAGATGGCGGCCGACCGGTCTGCTGCCCGCGCCCGAGAGCTTGAACGCGCTCATTCCCGGGCGGAGGAAGCCAACCGGGCGAAATCCCTGTTCCTCGCGAATATGAGTCACGAATTGCGGACCCCGCTGAATGCCATTATCGGGTTTTCGGATCTTATGAAAAACCGGATATTCGGACAGCTGGGCAGCGACCAATACGACCAGTACGCACAGGATATCAACACCAGCGGGCATCATTTGCTGGAACTGATCGACGGCATTCTCGATCTGTCGAAGGTCGAAGCGGGCAAGCTCGATCCTGTCTTCGAGCCGGTGGACGTGGGGGAACTGCTTGGTGAGTGCCTCCGGTATTTTACCGTTGCCGGCGCCGAGGCCGGGGTATCCCTGGAAATCGATATTCCGGAACTGCCGGTATGTATCACCGCAGACAGGCGAATGCTGCGTCAGGTGCTGCTGAACCTGATCTCGAACGCCCTTAAATTCACCGAGGCGGGGGGGCAGGTGACCGTCTCCGTCATGGTCCGTGACGGCGCGGCCGTCATCCGCGTGAACGATACGGGAATCGGTATCGCACCCGAGGATATGTCCAAGGTGATGGAGCCCTTCGGACAGGTAGAGGGAGGCCTGAACCGTCGGTTCGATGGCACCGGGCTGGGATTGCCGCTGTCGGAAGCACTGGTAACGGTCCTGGAGGGAAGCCTGTCGATCGAGAGCACGGTCGGGGTCGGCACGGCCGTGACAATCTCGCTGCCGCGACAGGTGACCCGGGGCAGAACGGCTTCCCTGTCGACAGAACGCGGGCGTTCAACCGGCACGCACAGCTAGAGCGTTCGCCCGGCGTCAGTAGGCGGGAATCACCGCGCCATGCGGCTCGCAGTCCGGGGCGGCGAGATCGACGAAAAACCCGGTAATGTCATCGGGCGTTTTCAGGGTGTCCGGGTCCTCGCCGGGAAAGGCTTCGGCGCGCATCGACGTGCGGGTCGCGCCGGGGTCCAGCAGGTTGATCTTCAGCCTGGTTTCCTCGGTTTCGGCGGCCCAGCAGTTCACCATCATTTCGAGCGCCGCCTTGGTCACCGCATAGGCGCCCCAATAGGGCCGCTTGCCCCGCGCGGCGCCGGAGGTCACGAAGATCGCCCGGCCGGCATCGGACTGGCGCAGCAGCGGGTCCGTCGTCCGGATCAGGCGCCAGTTCGCATTCAGGTTCACGTCCACCACGTCGGACCATACGGCGGCGTCGATATGGTTGATCGGCGCCATTTCGCCGAGCAGGGCGGCGTTCCCGACCAGGATATCGAGCCTGCCGAAGCGCTCGGCAATGGTCGGGCCGATCATGTCCACCTGGTCGAGGTCGCGCAGGTCCAGTTCGAGCAGGGTCGCCGCCCGGTCGTCGCCATGAACGCTGCGGATACGGTCGTCGATGTCTTCAAGCCCGCCCCGGGTGCGGGCGACAAGCACCACATGGGCGCCTTCCGCGGCGAAACGCAGAGCGACGGCGGCGCCGATGCCGCGCGATGCCCCGGTGACGAGGGCGATCCGGTCCTGCAGGCGTCCGGTCACGCGAGCTGTGTCAGGAAGGACAGTTGCGGGCTGGGCTGGTCGGTCGATTCATCCGTCAGCGCGATCGGGTATTCGCCGGAGAAACAGGCATCGCAGTATTGCGGCTGTTCGCCGTTTCGCGAGGCTTCGCCCATCGCCCGGTACAGCCCGTCCATGGACAGGAAGGCCAGGCTGTCGACGCCGATGATCTTCGCCATTTCCGCGATATTGTGCTGGGCGGCGAGCAACTGGTCGCGGTCCGGGGTATCGACGCCGTAAAAACAGGAATACGTCGTCGGCGGGCTCGCGATGCGCATGTGAACCTCGGTCGCGCCGGCGGCACGGACCATTTCGACGATTTTCACCGACGTCGTGCCGCGGACGATGCTGTCGTCGACCAGGATGACGCGGCGGCCGTCGATGACTTCGCGGTTGGCGTTGTGTTTCAGCTTGACCCCGAGATGGCGGATACGGTCGGTCGGTTCGATAAATGTCCGCCCGACATAGTGGTTGCGGATAATCCCGAGCTCGTAAGGAATGCCTGACTGTTCGGAATAGCCGAGGGCGGCGGGGACGCCGGAATCCGGCACCGGGATGACGACATCCGCGGGCACCCCGGTTTCGACGGCCAGTTCGCGGCCGATGTTCTTGCGGGCGTCGTAGACGTTCTTGCCCTCGATCGTGCTGTCGGGGCGCGCAAAGTAGATATATTCGAAAATGCAGAACCGGTGCTGCTTCTTCCCGAACGGATGCATCGACTGCAAGCCGTCTTCGTCGATCAGGACCATTTCTCCGGGTTCGATATCGCGCACGTATTCGGCGCCGATGATGTCGAGCGCGCAGGTCTCGGAGGCCAGGATATAGGCTTCCTCGAAACGGCCGAGAACCAGCGGGCGCACACCGTGCGGATCGCGGACGCCGATGAGCGTGTCGTTATGCAGCGCGACCAGCGAATAGGCGCCTTCGACCGTCTGCAGCGCGGCGACGGCCCGGTCGACGACGGTGTCGAATGTGCTGGTGGCGATCAGGTGCAGGATCACCTCGGTATCGGTGGTCGACTGGAAAATACACCCGCGCTGGACCAGCGCGTGGCGCAGCGCGACGGCGTTGGTCAGGTTGCCGTTATGGCCGATGGCAAAGCCGCCGGACGAGAAATCGGCGAAAAGCGGCTGGATATTGCGGGTGAGCGTGTCGCCCGTCGTCGAATAGCGGTTATGGCCGATGGCCGACCGGCCCGGCAGTTTGCTGATGACGCTTTCTTCGCTGAAATTGTCGCCGACATGGCCGGCCGCCCGGTGGCTGTAGAACTGACCGCCTTCGTAGGTGACGATCCCGGCCGCTTCCTGGCCGCGGTGCTGCAGGGCGTGAAGGCCGAGCGCGGTAAGGGCGGCGGCGTCCGTGTGGCCGTAGACGCCAAAGATGCCGCATTCTTCATGCAGCTTGTCGTCATCGAATGGGTTTGTGGTTATCGACACGCGGGGTGCATCCTTATTGATGGCTTCGGATCAGGCGATCCATTTCCTGACGCTCTTCGGGCTTGTAACCGGATTTACGTTCGTTTCCGGCACTTTCGGGCTTCGGCGACAGCAGCGAGCGAAAAGTGCCGTCGCGGTCGGCATCGGGCGCTGCCGGGGGCTTCAGGCCCAGTTCCGACGGGACCGCCGACACAAGCATGTTCGCGCCGCGCTTGAGCAGCGGCAGCGTTTTTGCGCCTTTGTAGAACGCCGACTGGTCGTTCAGGTCCAGGACCTGCTGGCTGAACAGGTAGCCGCCGCTGACCACGACCGCGCCGATCGCAAGACCGGCGAGGAAGCCGAACGTGCGGTCGAGCATCCCGAACGCGCTGTCGCGGACGCCGCCGGCGATGGCGTGGCTGATCAGGGTGAGCACGATCATCGACACCACGAAAATCGCGGCGCCGGCCGCGATGTCGGCGATCAGCTCCTGGCCGATCCATTCCCGCGCATAGGGGCGGGCATGGGAAAATCCGTAGACCGTCGCGAGCGTCGCGCCGACCCAGCCGGCCAGGCCCAGGATGACCCGGACCAGTCCGAGCCGCAGGGCGATGATCCCGCATAAAACGATAATTACCGCAACGGCGATATCCGCAGTGTTCATTCAGCAGCCTCTGTCTCAGCACGCATCGCTGCACCCGAAAGATCGAACAGTCCTAGCATGTCCTGCAGTTTTCGCATCTCAGAAATACGGATTTTGGCAGAATCGTCGCTATTCTGTCCCGTGTCGTTTCCGGGGTCCCGTTTGCGCCCGGCGCGGCGGCGCGGCGGCGCCCAGGCGGCTTCGAACCCCAGTTTCGCGGCTTCCTTGAGCCGCAGGTCGGCCTGATTGACGGACCGCACTTCGCCGGACAGCCCGATTTCGCCGAATATGACGGTATCCGCCGCAAGCGGCTGGTCGAGGATCGCGGACACCAGTGCGGCGGCGACGGCGAGGTCGGCCGCCGGCTCGCTTATGCGCAGCCCGCCCGCAACGTTCAGATAGACGTCCCGCCCGGCCAGGCTTATGCCGCAGCGGGCTTCGAGCACCGCGAGCACCATGGCGAGACGCGCCGAATCCCAGCCGATCACGGCGCGCCGCGGGGTGCCGAGCGCGGACGGCGCCACAAGGGCCTGAATTTCCACCAGCACGGGGCGCGTGCCCTCCATGCCGGCGAATACAGCGGCGCCCGATACGTCGTCGCGCCGTTCGGACAGGAACAGCGCGGACGGGTTTTCGACCTGCATCAGGCCGGCGCCGGTCATTTCGAACACGCCGATTTCGTCGGTCGGCCCGAAGCGGTTCTTGATGGCGCGCAGCAGCCGGAACTGGTGGCCGCGCTCGCCTTCGAAATACAGAACCGTATCGACCATGTGTTCGAGGACGCGGGGACCGGCAATGGCCCCGTCCTTGGTGACGTGGCCGACCAGAATGACGGTGAACCCCCGCCGTTTGGCAAGCCGGATGAGCGTGTCGGCGGTACTGCGTACCTGCGAAACGGAGCCCGGCGCGGAATCGAGATTGTCGAGATACATCGTCTGGATGGAATCGATGATCACCATGCGCGGCGGGTTGGCGACATCCAGGGTCGCCATGATATCGCGGACATTCGTCGCCGCGGCGAGCTGCACCGGCGACGAGGTCAGGCCGAGCCGGTCGGCGCGCATCCGGACCTGGTCGATGGCTTCCTCGCCCGAGATATAGGCGCAGGATGCGGACCTCGAAATTGCCGCGGCGACCTGCAGCAGGATCGTCGATTTTCCGATTCCGGGATCGCCGCCCACCAGCAGCGCCGAGCCGGGCACGAGCCCGCCGCCCGTTACCCTGTCGAATTCCAGCAGGCCGGAGGTCAGGCGCGGCGGCGGCTTGGTTTTTCCGTCCAGCGGAACGAATTCGATATTGCGGCCTTTTCCGGCGCCGAGACCTTTCGGTGTCGTGTCGGCGGCGATCTCTTCGGCGATGGAATTCCATTCGTTGCAGGAATCGCACTGGCCCTGCCATTTGCTGTAGGTCGCGGCGCAGTTCTGACAGGTGAACACGGTCGATTTCTTCGCCATCGCTCAGTCCGCCCCGGCGGTGGCGAGGTTTGTCGAAATCGGGCCGTCGACCCGGCCGTGGATGAACTGGTCGACATAGGGGTTGCCGCTGGCGTTGATCGCCCCGACATCGCCGACCCAGATGATCTTGCCTTCGTAGATCATGGCGATGCGGTCGGCGATCCGCCGGGCGCTTTCCATGTCGTGGGTGATGGTCAGGGCGGTCGCCCCGAGTTCGCGCACGCATTTGACGATCAGGCTGTCGATGACTTCGCCCATCAGCGGGTCGATTCCCGTTGTCGGCTCGTCGAAGAACAGGATCTCCGGATTGGCGGCGATCGCCCGGGCGAGGCCGACCCGTTTCTGCGCGCCGGCGGAGATATCGGCCGGAAACCGGTCGACGCCGTCGCTGTCCAGCCCGACCTGGCGGAGCCGCTCGATCGCGATTTCGCGGGCTTCGGCTTTTTCGACGCCATGGGCCGACATCAGACCGAAGGCGACGTTTTCCCAGAGCGGCAGCGAGTCGAACAGCGCCGCGCCCTGGAACAGCATGCCGAGCTTGCGGTTGATCCGGTCGCGGGCGGCGCCGGTGATGCCGACGACTTCTTCGCCGTCGATTTTGATCGACCCGGAATCCGGCGTCAGGATACCGACGATGTTCTTCAGCAGCACCGATTTGCCGCTGCCCGACCCCCCGATCACGGCCAGGGATTCGCCTTCGTATACGTCGAGATCGAGTCCCCGCAGGACGTGTTTTGTACCGAACGACTTGGTCAGCCCGCGAATGGCGATTTTGACCGGCGCCGCCGTCATTTGGCGAAAAACGCTTCGGTGATCAGGTAATTCGACGCCAGGATAAGGATCGATGCCGATACCACGGCGTTCGTCGTCGCCGCGCCGACGCCCTGGGCGCCGCCCTTGGAATAATACCCGTGGTAACACCCCATCAGGGCGATCAGGAAACCGAACACCGCGGCTTTGACGAGGCCGGATACCACGTCGATGAATTCGAGAAACTGCCAGGTGTTCTTCAGGTAGACGGCGGGGTTGAAATCCAGCTTGTGCACCGCGACCAGGTAGCCGCCGAATACGCCGATGATATCCGCGACCAGCACGCAGCACGGCAGCATCACCATCCCGGCGAGGAGACGCGGCGCAACCAGGTATTTGTAGGGGTTGGTCGCCAGGGTCGACAGGGCGTCTATCTGCTCTGTGACCCGCATGGTACCGATTTCGGCCGCCATCGCGGCGCCGATCCGGCCCGCGATCATCAGCCCGGCGAGAACCGGGGCGAGTTCCCGCGTGATCGACAGGACGACCACGGTCGCGACCGCGCCCTCGGCGTTGAAGCGCGCAAAGCCGCTATAGCTCTGCAGTGCCAGAACCATGCCGGTAAACACCGCGGTCAGGCCGACCACGGGAAGCGAATAATACCCGATCTCGATAATCTGGCGCAGCAGCAGCCGGGGATAGAAGGGCGGGCGGACGACGTGGCTGACGCTGATGCCCGCGAAAATGGCGAGACGTCCGGTCGAGGCCAGGAAACGCAGCAGGACGCGGCCGATGGCGGCAACGAAATTCATGACCGATCCCCGCCGGCGGGGACGCCGCCGCCGGTATAGGTGCGGGCATAACGCTGGCCCAGCGCCGTCAGGATTTCATAGCCGATGGTGCCCGCCTCGTCGGCAAGGTCGTCGATCGTGTGCTGTTCGCAGATCATGTCGATATCGTCGCCCGTTCCGATGGCGTGTGGCGGGACGGCGGAAATATCGAACGTTACCAGGTCCATTGAAACGCGCCCGACAACCGGCACTTTTACGCCGGCTGCGTATCCGTGCCCGCGATTTCCCAGAGACCTAAGATATCCGTCCGCATATCCTGCCGCGACGGTCGCCAGACGGCTGCCCGCCGGTACCGATTGCGTCGCACCGTAGCCAACGGTCGATTCGCTGTCAACGACACGGATTTGCAGGATTTTCCCTTTTAAACCAACAGCTTGTTTCATCTTTTTCGGGGCGCCCGTCGACCGTGAAACGCCGTACAGCGCGGCCCCCGGCCGGGACAGGTCGTAGTGGAAATCGGGGCCGAGAAATATCCCCGCCGAATTGGCCAGCGATGCCGGCGCCGCCGGAAGCTCGGCCCGCAATGCGTCGAACTGGACGCGCTGTTCCCGGTTCATGGGGTGGCCGGAATCTTCGCCGCAGGCAAGATGGCTCATGATATAGGCGACCGAGATACCGTCGAGCGCATCCGGCGCGCGGGCGAGCGCGCCTGCTTCCGCCGGCGACAGGCCGAGACGGCGCATGCCGGTATCCAGCGACAGGATCGCCGCCGCGCCGCCGGTCGCGCGCCCGTGGTCCGCCCAGGCCGCGATATCCTCCGGGGTGTTCAGCACCGGGGTCAGGTCGAATGCCGCAATGTCTTTCGCCGTATCCGCGCCCATCAGCCCGTTCAGGACATAAATCGCCGGCGCCGCGCCCAGCGCCGCCCGCAGGCGGATGCCCTCGTCGATGGTGGCGACGAAAAACCGGGTGCAGCCGGCGGCGGCGAGTGCGCGTCCTGCCTGTTCGAGGCCGACGCCGTAGCCGTCCGCCTTGACGACGGCGCCGCAGGCCGCCGGGGCCGTCCGTGCCGACAGGTCGCGCCAGTTTTCGGCGATCGCGTCCAGGTTGACGGTCAGGACGGCGCCGGGATGGCCGGAGGCGCGCGCCGTCAGAACGGCACGTCTCCCGGCGGCGGCGCGCCGTCGGCGTCGCGCGGATCGGCGTAGTCGTCCTCGTCTTCCAGGTTGTCGAATTTCGTGGCTTCGGGATAGAAGCGGAGCTTCACCGTGCCGGTCGGTCCGTGCCGCTGCTTGGCGATGATGACCTCGGCATGGCCGCGGACTTCGGCCATCGCTTCTTCCCAGATCATGTAGCGTTCGTTCAGCTTTTCATGGGATTCGTCGCCGCGCCGCGACGGTTCGGCGCGCTGCAGATAGTATTCGTCGCGATAGATGAACATCACGACGTCGGCGTCCTGTTCGATCGTGCCCGATTCACGCAGGTCGGCGAGCTGCGGGCGTTTGTCTTCGCGCTGTTCGACGGCGCGGCTGAGCTGCGACAGGGCGATCACCGGGACCTCCAGCTCCTTGGCCAGGGTTTTCAGCCCCCGGGTGATTTCCGAAATTTCCTGGACGCGGTTCTGTTCGCGCCCGCCGCCGCTGCCCTGCAGCAGTTGCAGGTAATCGACGACGATCAGTCCCAGGCCGTGCTGGCGTTTCAGGCGCCGCGCCCGGGTCCGCAGGGCGGAAACCGTGAGGGCAGGGGTGTCGTCGATATAAAGCGGGGCTTTCTGAAGCCGCTGGCTGGTCTGTACCAGACGGTCGAACTCGGTCTGGTTCAGCTCGCCCTTGCGGATCTTGTCCGACGCGATCTGGGCGCCTTCGGCAAGGATACGGGCTGCGAGCTGTTCGGCCGACATTTCGAGCGAGAAAAATCCGACCACCGGATCGTCGACCGGGGTTTCGTTGCCGTGTTCGTCGACGACGGTATCGGTCAGGTTGGCGACGTTGAAGGCGATATTGGTGGCCAGCGCCGTCTTGCCCATGGCCGGGCGGCCGGCGAGGACGATCAGATCGGACCTGTGCAGCCCGCCGAGCAGCAGGTCGAGCTGCCGGAACTGGGTCGGCACGCCGCCGAGCGCGCCGTCCCGGTTGAAGGCGACGGCCGCCATGTCGACCGCATCGCGGATGGATTCGGCGAAGCTCTGGAACCCGCCCTCGTAATTGCCCGTGGTCGCGAGGTCGTAAAGATACTGTTCCGCGCCTTCGACCTGGCGCATCGCGCTGTCTTCGGGATCGTGGGAGAACGCATGGTTGACGACATCGGTGCCGAGCTCGATCAGCTGGCGGCGCAGGAAAAGGTCGTAGATCAGGCGGCCGTAATCTTCGGCATTGATGATGGCGAAGGTCGCGCCCGCCAGCTCCGCGAGATAGCGGTGACCGCCGATTTCGGCGAATTCCTCGGTGTCGAAGACGTGTTTCAGGGTCGTCGGGTTGGCCTGCTGGCCGCGTTCGATCAGCTTGGCGCAGGCATCGTATATCCGCCCGTGGAGAGGGTCGAAGAAATGCTCCGGGCGCAGGAATTCGGAAATCCGTTCATAGGCGCGGTTGTTTTCCAGCACCGCGCCCAGAAGCCCCATTTCGGCCTCGATATTGTTCGGCGGCTGCCGATAGCCCTGGGTGTCTTCGCCCGGGGAGTCGTCTTCGTGCTGATGCAGCGTTGTGGCCACGATTCATTCTCCGGTTTTCGAGTATGCGGAGCCTACTGCGAATCGGCGATTCGCAGATTGCATTCCTCGTCTGCGATCCGTATTTGCGGTGGACGGTTCCGGTCTGCGGACCCTGTCTGTGGAATACGGGGAAAATAAGGCGAAGTCTGGGGACAACCGCGTTTTAATTCGCGATAGCGCTTCCCGCGGGCCTTGCGGCGAACACGGAACTGTGGGCAGGCGTCGGTCAGGCGGCCCGGGTGCGGTCGCCGCGCCGTTCCTTGTCCGCCTGCGCGCGTTCCCAGTCGACCATGTAATCGCGGGTCAGGGGCACCGTCTCGAGCGATTTGGTCAGCTGAATCTGGAACACCATCAGGTTTTCGTAGCGGAAACCCATTTCGCAGATCACGAGATACAGGTCCCACATACGGCAGAATTTCTCGTCGTATATCGCGGCGACTTCGTCGCGGCGGGCTTCGAAGGCTTCGCGCCAGTGACGCAGGGTTTCGGCATAGTGAAGCCGCAATATCTCGATATCGGTGCAGATCAGGCCCGATTTTTCCACGACCGGCATTACCTCGGACAGCGCGGGTACGTCCGCGCCCGGGAAAATATACTTGCGGATAAACGGATTGATCGCGTTCGGGCGGTCGAGCCGGCCGATGGAGTGGATCACCGCCACGCCGTCATCGGTCAGCAGGTCGCGGAGCTTGTCGAAAAATTCCGCATAGTTCTTCTTGCCGACATGTTCGAACATGCCGACAGAAACGATCCGGTCGAATTTTTCGGGCAGTTCGCGGTAGTCCTGAAGCCGGAACCGGACGCGCTCGTCGATGCCGGCGGTTTTCGCCCGTTCGTTCGAAAGCTTGTGCTGCTCTGTGGACAGGGTCACGCCGGTCACGTCGGCATCGGACACGTCGGCGATATACAGGCCGAGACCGCCCCAGCCGGAACCGATATCGAGAACGTTCAACCCGTCGCGGTCGAGCAGCAGTTTCGACGCCAGATGGCGTTTCTTGTTCAGCTGGGCGGTTTCCAGGTCTTCGTCGGGGCGCGTGAAATAGGCGCAGGAATACTGACGGTCCCGGTCGAGGAACAGTTCGTACAGTTCGGAAGACAGGTCGTAGTGATGGGCGACGTTCTTCCGGGCAATCCCGATCGGATTGTATTGCTTCAGCTTGCGGCTGCCGAGCCCGATCCAGCGCAGGACATCAAGTAACGGGAACGTCTCGATATATTTATAGTTGATCGCGGCAAGTTCAAGAAAATCGAACAGGGTGCCGTCCTCGATCTCCAGGTCGCCGTTCATATAGGCTTCCGCAACCGACAGGCCCGGGTTCAAAGGCAGCGTGTAGTTCAGGCTGGACTTGTTCAGCCGGACCGTGCACCGCGGCGGCGACCCGTCTCCAAAGACCCGCGTGTTGCCGCGGGCGTCGATGACGCGAATGGCCTGAGTCCGGATTCCGTACTTCATCAAAGACGTAAACAGCATGACCCGTCCCCCATGCTGATCCACACCCTTCGGACTTCCTGTCGGGGGTGCGCTCGATAATTGCCAAGAATAAGACAATATCGGTGCAAATTTCAAATGGCTTTGACCGGGATCAATCTATTGGCAGTCCCGCGCGTAAAGAAACAGTGCTGCGAAGAATACCCCGGTATTCATCGGTGCCGGGGACGCCGATCCGGATGCATTTGGCTCAAATCGTTGCCCGGAAACATTCAGCGAAAGATAACTATAGTCGCGGCGGCGGCGAATACATTCGCGAAAAGTTTCGGGCAATGACCGTTATAGTTAACGGTTTTTTTTAATGATCACTGGAGTTGAAGCCGGGCGAAAACCGGGTCTCGCCCGAAGTAGTCTTTCGAACCCCCGGGAATATTGTAACGGAAAGCCATACACAAGGCGCGTTTGTTTGCTTTCGTCTGTGGTGGCATGTAATGTATTGATATTTAAGGATAAAATTTAATCCGGGGCAGCAAAGGGTAAATTTGCCGAAAACTTTCCCCAAACTTATCCACAGCGGGAAAGGTATAAATTTCAAAGACCTAGAGGGGATTTTTAGTCCCGTCCGTAAATATCTTCGTAGCGTTCGATGTCGTCTTCCCCGAGATAGCTGCCCGACTGAACCTCGATCAGGTTCAGCGGCACCTTGCCCGGATTGGACAGCCGGTGGACGGCCAGGGGCGGCAGGTAGACGGACTCGTTTTCGTGCAGGACGAACGTGTTGTCGTCTTTCGTCACTTCTGCGACGCCGTTGACGATAACCCAGTGCTCGGCGCGGTGATGGTGCCGCTGCAGGGACAACGAGGCGCCGGCATTCACGGTAATGCGCTTGACCTGGAAGCGGTCGCCGGCGTGAACGGTCTGGTAAAAGCCCCACGGCCGGTAGACCCGCGGATGCAGCGAGGATTCGTCGCGTTTCTCGCTCTTCAGCCGGTCGATAATCGACTTTACGTCCTGGGTGCGGTTCAACGGCAATACGAGCACGGCATCCATCGTCGCGACCACGGCAAGGTCTTCGACGCCGAGCACCGTCACCAGCGGCCCGTCGGAGGCGACGAAGGAATTTTTCGTCTCCAGCGCCAGGGCGTCGCCGCGGATGACATTCCCGCCGGAATCCTTGTCGCCGATCTCCCACAGCGAGGCCCAGGAGCCGACGTCGTTCCATCCGATATCCGCGGGTACAACCGCGGCGCGCGCCGTGTGTTCCATCACCGCGTAATCGATAGACTTCGACGGGATGGCGGCAAAGGCGGCTTTGTCGAGGCGCAGGAAGTCGAGATCGGTCTCCGCGGTGGCCACCGAATCTTCGGCGCCCTTGCGGATTTCCGGCTCGAAGGTACTGCACTCTTCGAGGAAGCTCGCGGCCGAGAACAGGAACATGCCGCTGTTCCAGAAATAGGTCCCCCTGGCGAGATAGTCTTCGGCGGTCGCCCGGTCCGGTTTCTCGACGAAGCTGTCGACCCTGAAGACCCCTTCGCGGGTGCCGAGCCGGTCGCCGCCGGAAATATATCCGTAGCCGGTCTCGGCGCGGGTCGGTTTTATCCCGAAGGTCACAAGCGCGCCGTCCGACGCGGCTTCGGCGGCGGTCTTTACGGCGGCGCGGAACATGGCCACGTCCTTGATCAAATGGTCCGACGGCAGGACGAGCATCAGCGCGTCCGGCTCCCGCGCCGCGAGGATCGTCGCCGCAACCGCGACGGCGGGGGCGGTGTTGCGCGCGACCGGTTCCAGCACGATATGGCTCGGCGTGATGCCGGCTTCGCGAAGTTGCTGGGCGACGAGAAAGCGGTGCTCTTCGTTGCAGACCATAAGCGGCGCCGCGAACAGCGCCGGATCCGAGACCCGGGAAGCCGTTTCCTGCAGCAGGCTCTGGTCCGATACCAGGGGCAGGAACTGTTTCGGATAGGACGTCCGCGACTGGGGCCACAGGCGCGTCCCCGAACCGCCCGACAGTATCACCGGGTAAATTTTTGCCGCCACCTGATCTCTCCCCCGACGCTTGCCGAAACTCTGTGCTGCTTTGCTAGAACATTTTCGTCCAATACGGAAGAAAACGTTCCAGGTCGTACTCCGTTTGCGCGGACTCGCGCGGGTGCCGTAAAAACAGGAAACGTTCTAGGTTACGGCGCACAGAACAATCCAGCCGATTGCCACACCGATCGCTCCGAAGAGAACCGCGATCGCTATTTCGAGCTTCCGCTGGGCGATATGGACCTGGAGCAGGGGGCCGAGCTGCCCGCCGACGATCACCCCCGGAATCGAATAACAGACCAGGTTCCACGGAATCGCTTCCAGCCCGCCGGCATAGATCAGCGCCGCCATCTGCACGACCGACGCCGCGGCGATGGTGACGATCACGATAAACACCGATGTCGCCGCGGCGACGGCGACCGGCACGCGGTTGCGTTTGAGGAGCTGGGGCAGGATCACCTCGCCGATGCCGACCCCCAGGAACCCGGTCAGGACCGCGCCGATCGCGGTATAGATGCCGCCGACAAACCCCTGTTTCGGTTTGCGGAACCGGTAGGTCTGGCCGTCGCGGCCCGTTACCGTGCGGATTTCCGCCCGGGCATCGACGGCGGCCTCGGCGGCGTTGCGAACGTCCGGCGTATGGCGCAGGAGCACCGGGCACAGGACAAGCATCAGCGCGGCGTATGCCGCTTGCAGCAGCAGTTCCTGTTTCTGCACAATGCCGAACATCAGCGCGCCGGCAACGGCGACGGGGACCGAAACACGGAGGAACGCCGTCGCGCTGTCAAAGTCGATGAGCCGCCGTCGGTAATAGCCGACGAAGCCGGACGAAAAGCCGAAGACGGTTGTCAGCAGCGCCGCGCCGATGGCGGCGGAGGTCGCAAGCGGGTATTCCGGACCCAGCAGCGGAAAAATCACGACGAATACGGGGATGAACAGGGCCGCGCCGCCGATTCCGCCCAGCATCGCCAGGGTGGCGACGCATATCCCGACCGGGAACATAAACCAGTATTGCGTCCAATCCATCTTTGACCCGGGAGGTTTTAACGGTGATCGCCGTCGGCGTGGCGGACGGGCAGGATAGCCGAATCTCTCGGTATCGCTATATTCGGAAAATCCCGGGCCCCTGCCGCCGGGCGCGCAAGCGGCGGGTGGATTGGATATTAACCATACCGGGTGTTCGATCGGACAAATTAACGAACTTTAAACGGTTCGACATGTATCAAACCCTACCGATTCTGGTACAAAGTCTGGTGTTGTTAACCAATTTGTTGTATGGCTTTGGGCGTTCGTCCGGGAATTGGCAGATTTTACTTGGATCCAGATAGAGTACCGCTAGGAGGTAGAAGAATGAAGTATCTTAAATATGTGACCGTGATCGCCGTGCCGCTGCTGTTTGCCGCGGGTTGCGAGACGATGAACCAGAACGACAAGGCAATGCTTGAAAAAGCCAATGCCAGCTCGGCGGAAGCCAAAGCAGCGTCGATGAAAGCCTCGGCCGATGCCGCGGCCGCCGCCGCCGCCGCCCGTGCCGCCGCCGATGCCGCCAATCGTGCGGCTGCGGAAGCGAAAGCGGCCAGCGACAAGGCCGACCGGATCTTCCAGAAGGGTCTTCGCAAATAAAAACCGGGCTTTAGCCCGATTTTCCAGAAACGGCGCTTCCCACTACCGGGAAGCGCCGTTTTTTATTTGTCTGTGCTGTGGAGGCGTTACTGGGGAACGGTTTCCGGCGCTTCCGCCTGCCCGGATGCCGTTTCCGAGACCGATTTCGGCCTGAGTATCCCGATCGGAATACCGCGGCGTTCGACCGCCGCCTGTTTGGCCGCGTCCCAGTCGATCCGGTCGCTGTCTTCGCCGGCGGCCATCGCGATGAAATATTCGAATTCGGCCGGTTTCGCCGGCGTCAGCTTGCCGGTCTGTTCGACCTCGTCCGCCTGTTCCTGGCTCGGGTGGATTTCCAGCCAGAGCTGGTCGCCCTGGCGCGCCAGTTTCACGGGCTGGTCGACGACGGTGACCGGCGTGCCGACTTTGATGTCGGGGAACAGCCGGGCGATATCCTCGGGATAGAGACGCACGCAGCCATGGCTGACGCGGCGGCCGACGCCATACGGCTTGTTGGTTCCGTGAAAAAGATAGGCGGGCCAGCCGAGATAGACCGCGTGGGTGCCGAGCGGGTTGTCCGGGCCGGGTTTGACGATTGCCGGCAGGTCGGGATCCTGTTCGCGCACCGATTTGGGGACGTACCAGGTCGGCGCCTTTTTCTTGCGGACGACCTTGGTCGTTCCCTTGGGCGTGTCCCAGCCCGAATCGCCGATGCCGAGCGGCACGGTGTCCACCGTCCGGCCGTCGGGCCGGAAAAAATACAGCCGCTGATCGGCAAGGTTGATGACCAGCCCTTCATGCAGTGCGGCGGGCAGGATATGGGCGGTCGGCAGCACGATTTTCTTGTCGGCGCCGGGCACCCACGGATCGATCCCCGGATTGGCCGACACGATTTCGGTGTAGCCGAGCCCGAATTTGCGGGCGAGGTCGACCAGGGAATCCTCGTAAACCGTCACATGGGTCTGCATTTTGCCGACGATCGACGGATAACCGGATGCTTCGGCCCCGGCGGCTTCCGCCCCGGTTGCGGTCCCGGGCTTCGCCGCATTTTCCATCGCTGCGCGGGCGGCCGCCGGCAGCGCCGACAGTCCGGCGGCGGCGGCAAGGGCGGAACAGAATAGACGTCGATCGGTCTGTATCATCGGATCGCTTTCAGGATTAACCAGTCAAATATGTACGCGATTACACATTAGCAAGGGTTAAACCTTCGCTAAGCTGTTGACCACACACGAATATATGAACGCGTTTGCGCGGCGGAACCGCGTTTCGGGCGGTCTCACGCGTCTGCCGGCACGCCTTCCGGCAGGTGGCTGCCGCGCCCGTAGCGGCCGACGACTTCGCCGGTGGCCAGCAGGTTGCCGTCGGTATCGTGGACGTCGCAGGAGGCCACGAAAATCGTCTTTCCCGCCTTGCGGACCCGGGCGGTGGTCACCAGCGTGCCTTCGGTCGCGCTGCCGACCAGGTTGACGTTGAGCGAAATCGTCATCGCCTTGCGGGTATTGCCCGGCACGGCGCAGAAGATGCCGGCATGCGCGCCCGCGGTATCGATCAGCGACGCATAGACCCCGCCGTGAACGACGCTGATTCCGTTGCGGTGCATGTCCGAAATCGCAAGGTGGATGACGCAGCGATCCGGTCCCCATTCCGCAATTCGCGCGCCCATTTCGTCGAGGAAGCCGACGAAACGCTTCATTTCCCTTCCGGCGTCGTCCAGTACGGGGACGTCTATGGGAGCATCTGCCATGACGAGAAATCCAATATGCGTCTATCGACGTAACCTGATAAACCAAATCGCCTTTGAATCAACCACTTATGCGCGCGAATATCGACATGTGACGATTTTTGGCTATAGTGGCCGCGCCTAATTCTGGGGAACTTTCTATGAAAAGAGTAATTGTCGGCATCACCGGTGCCACCGGCACGATTTACGGCGTGCGCCTGATGGAACTGATGAAAACCGATCCGGAGATCGAAATTCATCTCGTGATGAGCCGGTCTGCCAAGCTGACCCTGAAGATGGAGCACGACCTCGAGCTCGACTACATCAACGCCCTTGCCGACGAAGTCCACGACCCCGGCAATATCGGCGCGTCGATCTCGTCGGGCTCATTCCATTCCGAAGGCATGATTATCGCCCCGTGCTCCATCAAGACGATGTCGAATATCGCGGCCGGCAATACCGGCGACCTGATCAGCCGGGCGGCCGACGTGATCCTGAAGGAACGCCGCACGCTGATCGTCGCGATCCGCGAAACCCCGCTCCATATCGGCCACCTCGAAAACCTGACCAAGCTGGCCCGCATCGGCGCGGTTATCTTTCCGCCCGTGCCGGCGTTCTATAACCGCCCGGCCTCGTTGCAGGATATCGTCGACCAGTCCTGCATGCGCATGCTCGACCAGTTGCACATCCATCTCGAATCGGCGCCGCGCTGGGGCGAAGAGGGCGGCGTGCCCGCCGTCGGCCAGAAAATCGACGGCGGCAAGGCGGACAGCGCGGGCTAGACCATATTCCGCTTGCGCGGGGGAGCGGACCGGTGCCGTCAAAACCGGAAACGCCCCAGGCGCGGACCTAGACGAATGCGAC
>TARA_R110000868_G_scaffold16081_9_pt1 | contig 26665 bp, 36 predicted proteins | sample TARA_R110000868 | Tara Oceans TARA_R110000868 (sample SAMEA4397489) | marine metagenome | biome: Polar Biome; feature: [SRF] surface water layer (ENVO:00010504); material: water (ENVO:00002006), including particulate matter (ENVO:01000060) such as... | depth 5 m | reverse complement strand
CTCCTGCTCCGTTGATAATTACGGGGGTTCTGTATGGGTTTCAGACGATTGCTTATATGAGACAAGGTGAGCTAGGAATGGCAATCACCTTTGGTGCATATGCAATTGCCAATATTGGTTTTGTTCTTGACTTTGTAAAGAGGTTCAATTAAAATGAATTGTGATATGTGCGGGGAGATTGTTAGTCATAAAGAAGATGCTACCATTTTGGAGGCTCTTGTATACAAAAGACCAATAACTATCTTTCTCGCATCAGCGCGGCACATCCGATGCAGCCCATCACGCGCACAATATATTATGCATGAAAATTTTGATGCTATTATTGATCAGCGGGCGGCGTATGATAAGAGATGCCTTCCTGCTCACATGAGAGAAGCCGGAGAAACTCTTTGGACGAAAGCGTGGGAGAAGTTACAAGATGATGAGGAGCTGTTTTAATGCGAGGATATGGTCAGCTTGAAGTTTATAAAATGTATGATGATGTTTCAATGCCAAAGATGGCAACGGCTGGATCAGCATGTTTTGATTTTGAATCTTATTTAATTGAGGGTCAAGAATTAAAAGCCAAGGATTGTTTATTTAAACAAAATATAGTAAAAGACGGCAAGGTGATTATTGCTCCACTGGGAAGGATGTTAATTCCTACTGGGCTGATTGCCGACATCCCCCAAAATCATTCTCTCAGAATTCACCCCCGATCTGGACTGTCTTTCAAAATGGGCTTGGCTCTGGCTAACCAAGAAGGCATTATAGATGATGATTATAAGGAAGAGATTTTTATTGCTATAATCAATTTGTCCGGTGAACATCAGACCATCACAAACCACATGCGTATTGCACAGGGTGAATTGGTATCTCACCAAATGTATCGAATCATAGAAACCTCCAATAAACCAGCGCGCACGACTGATCGTAGCGGTGGATTTGGATCTACTGGATAATATTTTTAAAACCCGCAAAAAACGTGCATATATATTAGGTATGCTTTAGAGATGTTTCCCAGCAGGGAGCTGTTTTATCATATATAATTATATTTAATGAGGAGAATTGAATTGAAATTAGAAGTTACTATGGAGGAGATGCGGAAGAAGAAAATCTTTATCGGTACTCCGATGTACGGTGGTCAGTGTCATGGAATGTATACCAAGTCATGCAATGACCTTTCGGCGATGTGTGCCAATATGGGTATTGAACTCCGGTTCTTTTATTTGTTTAATGAGAGTCTGATTACACGAGCCCGGAATTATATTTGTGATGAATTTATACGATCCGATTTTACTCACTTGGTTTTTATTGACAGTGATATTGGGTTTAATCCTCATGATGTTCTTGCGATGGTTGCACTTGCAGATGAAGATGAAAATTCCGACAAGGATATTGTTTGCGGTCCCTATCCAAAGAAATGTATTGCATGGGAACGGATTGCTGCTGCTGTTGAGTATGGTATTCCGCCGGACGGAAATCCTGCTTCGCTCGAACAGTATGTTGGTGACTTTGTTTTCAATCCCGTTGGTGGCGCACAGAGAATGGCTATCGGGGAACCTGTAGAGGTTCTTGAGGGTGGCACTGGATTCATGTGTATTCAGCGTAAGGTGTTTGATAAGTATGCAATAGAGTATAAAGATATTGCAGCATATCTTCCTGACCACAATCGTTCGGAACACTTCGATGGATCGCGAGAGATTACAGCATTCTTTGATACTGTTATCGACCCACAGTCTAAGCGTTATCTTTCAGAAGACTATATGTTCTGTCAGTGGTCGCGTAAGATTGGATTTAAGGTTTGGATGTGTCCGTGGATGCAACTTCAGCATATTGGTTCTTATGTGTTTGCTGGAAACCTTCCTGCAATCGCACAACTTCCTAACGCATCGCATGGTGGGGTAATTGATAAGCCTGTTGCAAAGATGGCTGGTTCCGGTCAACCATTTAATATTAAGGCTCCGCAGATCGAACCTCCGCAACCAGCAATTCCCTTTCCGAAGGTTAGTGAAGAACAACTTGCGACACGGGCAGAACGCCGTCGAACAGAAGCAGAAGAGCGACGTAAAAACAGGAAAGGTAAGAAGAAGAGTAAAAAATAATGTGGAAATATAATGAACAAGAAAGTTTGAAAGCAGTTGAAGAGTATATTGGAAAAACCTATAACCAGCATTATGTTGGGGCTGATGACAATGGTACTCAGATTCAAGATTTGTTAAATTCAATAGGTGTTGCTGAGCATTTCTGTCAAGGAAATGCCATGAAGTACATCGCTCGTTATGGAAGGAAAAAGGGTAAGAATAAAATGGATTTGTTCAAGGCAATCCATTACACACTTTTGTTGATGCATTTTAGTGAAAAAAATACTGGAGAACATGATAATGAAGATTAGTGAAGACACACTTTCAATCCTTAGTAATTTTGCTTCTATCCAAGGTTCGATTGTCGTGGATAGCGGTTCAGTTTTGTCTTCTGTTAGTGAAGATAAGACCCTTCTTGTGAGTGCAGTAGTTGACGAGGAATTTCCGCAGAAGTTTGGTATCTATGATTTGAATGAATTTTTGAACGCATCTTCCCTCTTGGGGGATAGCCCATCCTTTTCCTTTGAGGATGATTCTGTTTTTATTAATTCAGCGGATTCCAATCAATGTATTCGTTACGGATTTGCTGACCCAATTCTTTTGTCAACATGTGTGGCACCAGTTGATGGGATCACTCTTCCCGATAAAGCCGACTTTAAGTTTGAATTGTCTGGTGATAATATTAAGGCTATCAAGAAGTCTTCGGGCGTTCTGAATCTTCCTCATGTTTGTTTTCATGTGAAAGGATCTAGTATTGCCGCATCTGTTTGTGATAAGTCTAATAAAACCATGAACGGGTTTGATATTAATATTCCCAACTCTGAGGTGGAGGCGGGCTTGGAATTTTTCTGTACTTTAAATGTTGACACGCTCAAGTTGTTTCCCGGTGATTATGATGTGAGCATTTACAAAGCAGGCATTTGTCATTTCTTTAATAAGAGTGTTGAATTGGAATATTTTATTGCTCCTCAACAAAATTACACATCTTTCTAAAGCAGTCTCATAATTTATAAAGAGGACTAATTATAATATGGATATTCGTGATGAATTTGTTTGGTGTCAGAAATATCGACCCCGAACAATTGATGACTGCATCCTTCCCAAATTGATGAAGGATACATTCAGTGAATTTGTTTCAATCGGAGACATTCCAAATCTGCTCTTTTCTGGTTCTGCCGGAACCGGAAAGACTACTGTAGCAAGAGCGTTATGCGAAGAGCTTGGTGTTGACTATATTCTGATAAATGGGAGTGAGAGTGGAAACATTGACACGCTTCGCAACGACATTCGTAACTTTGCTTCGGGGGTTTCATTTACAAATAGTGGAAAGCGGAAGATTGTTATTCTCGATGAGGCTGATTATCTAAACCCGTCTTCAACTCAGCCTGCACTTCGTGGGTTTATCGAGGAGTTTTCGCAGAACTGCGGATTCATCCTCACTTGCAATTTCAAGAATCGGATTATTGAACCAATTCATAGTCGTTGTAGTGTGGTAGACTTTCGCTTTACGAAGAAGGATATCCCTAAGCTCGCGCTCCAATTTTTGAAGAGGACGATTGACATTCTGAATAATGAGGGTGTGACTTATAATGAGAAGGTTCTTGTTGAACTTATCACTAAGCATTTTCCTGATTTCCGAAGAATTTTGAATGAACTTCAGAAGTATTCTGTCTCTGGTGAGATTGATGCTGGCATTCTTACTAATATCAGCGAGAAGTCTATTAAGGATTTGATGGGGTTTCTCAAAGATAAAAATTGGAGGGATATGAGAAAATGGGTTGTCCACAATCTGGATTCTGATCCGTCTCGCGTTTTTCGTCTCATTTATGATGGACTATTTGAATCCGTAAAGCCGCAAAGTGTTCCGAAGGCTGTTATCACGTTAGCTGATTATCAGTATAAGGCTGCTTTTGTTGCTGATGCGGAATTGAATATGGTTGCTTGTTTAACTGAATTAATGGTAGAACTGGAGTATATGTAATGGACATTTTGACAAATCTTTCCACTGTTAGTAGAGACAGTGGATTCTATATCGTTGACTTTGAAAGCGTGGAGTTTGACTTGGAGCCGAGTGCAAAGGTCTTCGGACCCTTTCTAACACTAGAAGCCTCGGCTCGATTCGCTAAGTATCTTGAATCTGGATATTCAGCCGAGAGCGGAATGCTTTTTACTATAGAAGAGGATGCTGACTAATGGCTAAACTGGGAGATTTTCTAACGGCTATTAACCTAAATAAGAAAAATCTTATGGAGGAAGATTCCCTAACCGAAAAGGAATATCCCCCTTTCGTGATTAATCGCTCGTTGTCTTACTTTCAAGATACTGTGCTTTATGCAAATGAAATGAACCTTCGGGGACACCTCGACAACCGTCTTCAGAATGACTATTTCCTAAATAGTGTTAGGAAAAATAAACGGTTTTCGAGATGGTTAAAGCCCGAACAGGATAATGATGTTGATTTGATTAAAGATTATTATTCTTGTAGTGAGGTTAAGGCACGCGAGTTACTTGGTGTGTTGACGGGTGATCAGCTATCTCTTATTAGCCAAAGGTTGAAGAGAGGTGGGATCAAGAATGGAAAGAGATCGAGAAAATGATTTACAAAGCATACCAGTCGATTTAGATACGTTAGTTGAAATTGAATTGGCTGATGATGATGATTTTTTAAAAATACGGGAGACTCTTACGAGAATTGGTATTTCAAGTCGTAAGGATAAAACGCTTTTTCAATCATGTCATATTTTGCATAAACGCGGCAGATACTACATCGTTCATTTCAAAGAGCTTTTTGCTTTGGACGGGAAGGTCTCCGATTTTAGTGAAAACGATCTTGGAAGAAGGAATACAATCGCCAATCTTTTATCTGAATGGGGTCTTTTGAGTTTACTGTTTCCTGATAAGAGTTCGGAACCTACAGTTCCTCTTGGTCAAATTAAAATCATTGCACATAAAGAAAAGAGTAATTGGAATTTAATTGCTAAGTACAATATAGGCAACACATCTAAGTAGGGGAATTTTTTGGAACTTGTAGAAGCTAGTCTTAATAGAATTTATCAGAAAACTAAGAACCATGCTGTTGGTGCGGTCACGGCTTTTCGGGGTGACAAAACCAAGGCAGAAAATAAGTCAAATAATAAAAAGGTTCTCGCGTATCTAATGAATGCTGGCTACTCGGTCATTAAGGTGAAGGGTAGTTATCTTGAAAACTATGGTAGCGAGACTCAAAAAGAAGTTGGAGAAGAATCCTTTTTCGTCGCAAACTACAAGATCGAAGGCGATGATGACGGACAGCTCGAACGCGACTTAATCAAATTGGGTCGTTTATATGACCAAGACAGTATCTTGAGTGTTCCGTTTGAAAAGAAGGGATACCTTTACGGAACATCAAAACGAGACGATGCCTTTCCTGATTATGGTCAAAAGGTTGTTGTGGGTAAACCTGTCTTTGGGGATGCCAAGGGTGAATTCTTCTCTCGCGTAAAGGGGAGAAAGTTTGCTTTTGAATCATACGAAGAGGCTTCAAAGCCCATGACATATAACGGAAAGTGGGCTATTTCGCTTTATGCGAAAGAAATTCGAGAAGAGTTGAAAAAACTTGAAGATTAGGGTTGACAGATAAGGATTCCGTGCTTATCTTTAGGGTTGAACAAATGCCAAATTGGGTTTGTTTAATTTAAATATAACTTGCTTAATTAAGGAGAACATAGAATGACTAGACTAGTACCGACTAACGTTTTTAATGATCTTAGACACGATCCCTTCCTTGTTGGATTTGATCAGTTTTTTGACCGCTTGCTTTCAACGGGTGTTGGAACCACGCAGGCAGCATCGTATCCTCCGTATAATATTGTAAAGATCACGGATGATGAATTTCGTATTGAGATTGCGATTGCAGGATTCACTGAGGATGAGGTTGAAGTAACTGTTCAAGACGATAAGCTAACAGTTGAATCTATTAAGGATCATAGTGCTGAAGAGAATGTCGATGAGGTTATGCTTCATCGGGGAATTGCAGAACGTAACTTTAAGAGAGTTTGGACATTGAGTCCGACCATTGCAGTTACGGGTGCAAAGTTTGTAAATGGGCTTCTCACGATTAGCCTCAAAAATGAGGTTCCCGAGAAGTTGAAGCCTAGAAAGATATCATTCAGTTAATCTTTCAGCCTAACCGGGGGGAGCTTTAAAGCTCCCCCCTTTTTTATGATGGAGTATGTTTTATGTTTATTTTTAGTAAGCCTGATAGAGATATTGATCGTGTTTTTATTCACTGCTCTGCGTCAAGTTTAAAAGCGCATGACAGTGTTCAAGTGGTTGGTAGCTGGCACATCAAGAATGGTTGGAGTGATATTGGTTATAACTATTACATCACTTTTGACGGAGATGTGCATTGTGGCAGGGATGTTGAAATTATTCCAGCAGCACAGAGGGGTCACAATACAGGAACGATTGCAATTTGTCTTTCGGGACTTAGAGAAGATGATTTTACTAAAGAGCAGTTTGAGTCGTTAAGAAATTTGTGTGAACAAATTGATGACCGGATTCCTGATGTAACTTTCCACGGTCACTGTGAGGTTTCTGATAAGGAATGTCCGGTTTTTGATTATCGTTCTGTTTTGGGACTGGATCATCTTGGTGCGATGTCGATTAAAAGAGAAGAATATGCCACCACCCCTGTTCTCGATGAAGCCCGCAATGAGCTTATTGAAATTTGTCAGGATTTGTTGGATCTTAAAGCGAAAACAAACCTTTTGAATGAGCGCGTTCAGTTTCTAGGATCTCTAATCGAAGATCTTTAATTTAGGATTTATTATGGCATTTTATACAAACGTGAAGACTCTTGGTAACAATGTTTTGCTCCGAGGCGTTGATAACGTTGGTGAACGATTTACAAAGCGGGTTAAGTATAGCCCGACACTTTTTGCTAAGTCCAAAACCCCGACTGGTCACACTACGATTGATGGAGCGCATGTCTCCCCGATCAATTTTGATACGATGGGTGATGCTCGCCGGTTTATTGAACAGCATAAGGATGTGGGCAATTTTGCATTTTATGGATACGATAGGTTTGATACAACTTTTATTGGGGATCATTATTCCGACGAAATTGAATACGATATTAGTAAAATAGTGGTTGCTAATATTGATATCGAGGTTGCTTCTGATGAGGGGTTTCCTCATGCTGAATACGCAGCTTCTCCTGTCATTTCAATTGCAGTTAAATTTAATGAATCATTCTATGTGTTTGGCTTCGGTGAACCTGAAGGGTGTCCAATTAAAGAAACTCTTGCAGCCAGAGACATCATATATGTTTCGTGTGATGATGAAAGGGATTTGCTGGAAAGTTTTTTATATACTTGGAATGAGTTTTCTCCTGATATTATTACTGGATGGAATGTGAATGGGTTTGATATTCCGTATCTGTTCAATCGACTTACTCGTCTTTGGGACGAGAAGAAAGCAAGAGAACTTTCTCCTTGGAAGTTTTCTACGACTAGAACCTTCAAAGGTAACTACGGTAAAGAACAAACTAATATTTTCTTGACGGGGGTTTGCGTTCTCGATTATCTTGAACTTTATAAAAAGTTCACTTATGTTAATCGCGAAAGTTATCGTTTGGATTATATCGCAAATGTTGAGCTTGGTGAGAGGAAGATTTCGTATTCTGAGTTTGGCAGTCTGCATACTCTTTACAAGAGGGATTATCATAAGTTCATTGAATACAATGTAAAGGATGTTGAACTAGTCGCTCGAATTGAAGATAAGATGAAGCTGATTGAACTGGCGGTTGCTTTGTCGTATTCCGCAAAGGTGAATTTCGATGATGTGTTTTCTCAAGTAAGAATGTGGGAGAATCTTTGTTATCACCATCTTCGCAAAACTGGTCGAGTGTTCCCCCCACGAAAAACAGAATTGAAGGATGCTCAGTTTGAAGGTGCCTATGTTAAGGAGCCTCAAGTTGGGGCTCATAATTGGGTTGTTTCTTTTGACTTGAATTCACTCTACCCACATTTGATGATGCAATATAATTTGAGCCCAGAGAAATTGGTTCCTGAGAATATGGCAAACAAGGATCTTGTGGATTCTTTGAAGCGCGGTCCTTGGGACACCATTGCAAGTTATGATAAAATTATTGAAAAGGAATTTGACACTTCACTGTTGAAGCGGGATGACCTTACAGTCACGCCAAACATCATGTTCTTCAAGCGAGATTCGCAGGGATTTCTTCCTGAGATCCTAGAAGATTTGTATAATCGTAGAAAGACTTCTAAGAAGAAGATGATTGAATGTCAACAAAAACTTCAGACGGCAGAGGGATCAGAAAAACAAAATTATCTGAATTTGATTTCTAAGCATAGTAACGATCAGCTTGCCCGCAAGGTGCAGTTGAATAGTGCATATGGTGCATTGGGCAATCAATACTTCAGGTTTTATGATCTTCGCATCGCGGAAGCAGTTACCAAATCTGGTCAGCTTTCAATTCGTTGGATAGAGAGTAAAATAAATAAATATTTGAATACTCTTTTGGAGACGACAGATGAGGATTTTGTGGTGGCTTCTGACACCGACAGTATATACATTACTCTGGATTCACTTGTTAATGTGGCTTTTGGAAATGGAGCTGGAGAAGTTGCGCCTGAAACGGTGGTGGATTTTCTTGACAAGGTTTGTTCGGAAAAACTAGAGCCTTATATTGATGAATGCTATGATGAGCTTGCTGATTATATGAATGCATATCAGCAGAAGATGGTAATGAAACGGGAAGCCATCGCATCCAAGGGTTTGTGGACAGCTAAAAAACGTTACGTTCTTAGTGTATATAATAACGAAGGGGTGAGTTACAGTGAACCTAAACTAAAGGTTATGGGTCTTGAAGCGATCAAGTCTTCTACACCAGAAGTGTGTAGGCAGAAGATTAAGGATGCTTTGGGTATTATTATGAACGGTAAAGAAGACGATGCTCAACAGTTTATTGAGAATTTTAAAAATGAGTTCTGTTCTCTGCCACCCGAGGATATTGCGTTTCCGCGTGGAGTGAATGGTATCAATAAGTATGAGGATAATGGTGCCTACATAAAAGGTACACCAATTCATGTGAAGGGGTCTATTATTTACAATCGGCTGATTCAAAAACATGATTTGAATTTGTCATATCAGATTATCAGTGATGGAGATAAAATTAAGTTCTTGTATCTAAATAAACCAAACCCATGTGGCGAGTCTGTAATTTCAATTCAGAACAATCTGCCAAAAGAGTTTGGCTTAGATGCTTATGTTGATTATGATAAACAATTCGTCAAGGCATTTCTTGACCCAGTTAAGGTGTTATTAGACTGTATGGGATGGAAGTCCGAAAAGTCTAATACGCTGGAAAGGTTTTTTGGATGATTATTGAAAAAGTAAATGATGAAAATACTGATATGGAGTTGACAAACTCTGCAACAAATGATGTGCTTGGTGCTTTGTTTGGTGGCGACGGAGATAGTTTAGATAAAGCTGGCGTCTACATGCTGATGGATGAAATTAAGAACGATTCTGTCCGTCCAGCCATTGAGTGGATCTTGAGGAACAATCTATCCACCGCTCAGCCAGAAAATCTTACGCTTATCATCAATTCGGGTGGAGGTAGTGTGACAGATGCATTCGCGCTTATTGACACTATTCGGGGTTCGGGTATCCCTGTTCATACAATTGGTTTGGGAGAGGTGTCTAGTGCAGCTTTGATGATCTTTATGGCTGGAGAAAAGGGTCATCGTATGTTGACTCCAAACACTGCGATTCTTTCACATCAATACTCTTGGGGTAAGTGGGGGAAGGAACATGAACTGCTGACTGCAAAGAAGGCTTTTGATCTAACTGCGAAAATGATTCTTACACATTACAGGAAGTGTACTGGAATGTCTGAAAAGAAAATTCGAGAGGTTTTGCTTCCTGCTCACGATGTTTGGCTTGGTGCTTCAGAAGCAAAGAAGTATGGAATTTGTGACCATGTTAAGGATCTTTATTAATGTATACTATCATCACGAAAGAAAATTGTAAGTGGTGTGTTCTGGCAAAGAAGGAATTTAAAAAGAGGAATTTGCAATTCCATGAGAGAAATATTCCAGATGATATTTCTAAAGAAGAATTTGAACACATAACTGAACAGCATAATGCGAAGCTAACAGTTCCTAAGATTTTTAAGGAATCTGTTTTGATTGGTGGTTATGAAGATCTGGTTGAACATTTTGAAAATGTATTTGGCGGATATGGAGAAGGTGGATTATGAACGGGACTTTTGATTTTCTTGGCGACTTGAGTAAAGTTAATTCTTTTGTGGATCAGTATGCAGATGTGACATCCTATACTGATACGGGTTCTTATATCTTGAATGCGCTTATTTCAGGTTCAATTTATAAAGGACTTCCGGGCAATAAGATTACTGCGCTCGCAGGCGAATCGGCAACAGGAAAGACGTTTTTTCTTATAGGAATGATTCGTCAGTTTTTGAAAGACAATAAAACTGGTGGAGTTATTTTCTTTGAAAGTGAATCTGCTATTACTCATGATATGTTTGAGGAGAGGGAAATTGATAACAATCGAGTAACCATGCTCCCCGTGTCTACAGTGGAAGAATTTCGGACGCAGGCAATGACTATTCTCAAGAGAGTAGAAGAGACTCCAGAAAGTGAAAGGCATCCCCTTTTGTTTTGTTTGGATAGTCTTGGTCAGTTGTCTACGAACAAAGAGGTGTCAGACGTTTCTTCTGGTTCTGAGAAGAGGGACATGACCCGCGCTCCTATGATCAAGGGTGCGTTTCGTGTGTTGACTATTCAGCTCGGAAAGCTGGGTATTCCATTGGTTGTGACTAATCATACCTACGATAGCATTGGTAGTTTATATCCGACAAAAGAACTTTCTGGCGGAAGCGGCTTGAAGTATTCGGCGGATAATATTATTTTCCTTTCTAAGCGGAAGGAAAAGGATGGGACTGATGTTGTTGGTAATATTATTCATTGCAGAAATTATAAGTCTCGTTTGACTGTAGAAAATAAAATGGTCGATGTGCTTCTTCGGTATGATACTGGTTTGGATAGGTATTATGGCTTGATTGATCTTGCAGTGGATCATGGTATTTTCAACAAGGTGTCTACTCGGATTGAATTGCCGGATGGCGCTAAGATGTTTGCAAAGAATATTATGCAGAACCCTGAAAAGTATTTTACCAAAGAAATTTTAGATAGAATTGATGTTGCTTGTGGTGTTGAATTTAAGTATGGAACCGCGCAAGCCCCAATCATTGAAGATATTGAGGAGGTGGATGATGTGGGAGCAGAGTGAAGGCGATGTTCAGGATTATTATAGAATGGTTCCAAACCCAGAAGATGTGAGTGAAGGTGCTGTTGAATTGATCGTCGGTCCCTTTGCGGGATTGGTATATAAGTATGGCGACTTTCGTTTTGAAAAGCCTGAAGAACTTGACCAGAAAATGAAGGTCGAATATCAGTTTGAGGTTCTTCATATTCCAGAGGAAATTCGAGATGTTGATTATCCAGATGCGATGAAGGAAAGTTTTGATCAACTACTCTTAAATATTTTGGTGCATATGGTACAAGCAGAAGCAGATAAGGAAGTGAGAAATAATCATGTCAACGCGGACGGAAATGTTAATATTGACGAGCCTCTTGAGGAACGAGTCATTCATGAAGAGTGCAGTTCCGTTTCTGAAGAGTGAGTATTTTCACGACCAGCCGGATCGTATTGTATTTGAATCTGTTATTGAGTATATAAACAAATATAATACAAATCCGTCTGTAGATGCCCTACTCATTGAGGTTGATGATAAGAATAATATCGGGAAAGACTATGATGCTGTTGTATCAATCATTAATCAGATTGGAAGTGATAACACTGTTCACGATGAGCGGTGGTTGATCGACACAACAGAAAAGTTTTGTCAGGATAAGGCAGTCTATAATTCTATTATGGAATCTATTCAGATCCTTGAGGGTAAGACTAAGAAGGATAAGGAAGCTATTCCATCTCTTTTGACAGAAGCTCTTTCGATCTCTTTCGATTCTCATATTGGTCATGATTATATCGAAGATTCTGATGAACGGTTTGCCTACTATAATCGTAAAGAGGAACATATCCCATTTGATTTGACTTTGTTTAATGATATCACGGAGGGGGGCTTAACTAACAAAACCCTGAATGTTTTGATGGCAGCACCCGGAGCTGGTAAAACCTTGGCGATGTGTCATATGGCGGCAAGTGCCATGACAACCGGGCACAATGTTCTCTATATTACTATGGAAATGGCAGAAGAAAAAATCTCTGAGAGAATTGATGCTAATCTGATGAATGTGTCAATAGCAGACTTGAAGAGTTTGCAGAAGCCTGTATATGATAAGAAGATCGCTGACATTCGACACAAGACTACTGGGAATTTAATTGTCAAGGAGTATCCGACAGTTCAGGCTGGGGCAGGGCATTTTCGTCATTTGGTGAAGGAGCTTGCGATGAAACGAAAGTTTGTCCCTAGTATTATATTCATTGACTATATCAATCTTTGTCAGTCTATGATATATAAGGGAGCGAGTGTAAATAGCTATGAGAAAATTAAAAGTATCGCAGAAGAACTTCGTGGACTGGCTGTTGAACTCGTTGTTCCCATCGTTACTGCTACTCAGATCAATCGTTCTGGAGCGGGTAGTAGTGATGTTTCAATGGAAAACGTGGCAGAGAGTTTTGGACTTCCTGCGACGGCGGATCTTTTTCTTGCTTTGATTCGTACAGATGAGTTGGACGAGTTGAATCAGATCATGGTGAAACAGTTGAAGAATCGTTATTCGGATATGACGAGAAATCGGAGGTTTGTTATTGGAGTAGATCGTTCAAAGATGCGTTTGTTTGATTGCGAAGATGATGCACAGGATGGGATTATGAATGACAGTAATTTGTCGTCGTCGTCGTCACAATCTTCCCCGCAGGTTAAAAACACATTTTCGGATTTCATTGTAGGCTAAATAATCAAGTAAGTTTTCATAAACATATAAGGAGAACACTTATGAGTACGGATATTATTTCTAGCATTGTAGATATTATCATTCATATTGTTGGTGTTGCTGCGGTTGTGGCAACGATGACGCCGAACGAGAATGATAACAAGGCAGTTGATTTTATTTTAAATCTGATCAATATGCTTGGTGGCAATTTGGGTCGATCCTCGAATGATCCTTCCGCCTAGTCAAAATCGCAACAAAATATAAGACCCAGAATCTGGATTTTATTATTCGGATTCTGGGTTTTTATTTGATTTTGCAGTTTCATAAAGCATTGGAAACTGATGCTTCTTATAAATAATATGGTATTGTTTATAAGAGGAGATTGGAATGGCAACGCTCTCTATACCAGAATTACGGAAGCGTGAGAACTTTACGAAATTCCGGCAGAAGATTGTAGAAAAAGAAGACTTTTGTATGCCCGGAGATGGAACTTGCTATAAGATTGGTTATAAGAATCTATCAGAACATACTAAGTTTATTAAATCTGTTTTCGGTGGTCCCAGCAGTGGAACTCTAGTCCAACTGGAAAATTGGTATAAAAACACCAAAGGGTTTCCCGCGTACTATGCTAACAAACAGATTTCTGTAACATGGGCTAAAATGCATAAAGATTCTTCTTTTGGTGGACGGCAAACGACAGGAACAGAAAAGGAAGATATACAATTATCCAGATTGATTAAGCTGATAAATGAATCCAAGGATGAGATTGGTGAGGACAGTATTACTGTTAAATTCAAAGGAAAATCTTGGAGAGGAATTGCCGGAGCTGAGTCAACACCGGGCACTCCAAAATCAGATTTTCATTTAACTGGTGTTGATGGGAAGGCTAAAGTTTTTATTTCTCATAAAGACGGTAAAGGAGTAAAGGCGTTTGGTCAGTGGGGTGGTATTACAAAACAAGCCGATGGGAAAAATCCATCAGACATGGGAGTTATAAGTAAAGATAAAGAAGTTTTAGATTTTGTTGAGGCAATTAAGGCTAGATTTCCTGTTGGTAGTCAATTTCCAAAAGGCGTGACGCTCGCGAGAAGAATTAGATCGCCAAAATTAAAAAATCGTTCTGTTTATGGTCCATCATACACTCCCGGCGGAACAGGAAGTATAGATAATTGTGATATGTTGTTACAAGGTACTATTGATTTAAAGAGATCTGGAAAGACTAAAACATTTATAATTTCAGCAGATGGTTCTGAGCATTTAAATGGAGACACCATGACAGGTCAAGCAGCGCCGACATTGATGGTAATGTTTAAGGGAGTTAATAGAAAAGATTTCGGTATTATCGGGGCAAGGTTTAGTGTTTATCCAGTTGGTGGTAGATCAAATATATTAGAACCCTGGCCAGATGATATGAGGGCAAAGTGATAAATCATGCAATCATCCGATCAATATTTAACAGAAGATGGGCTCGAATAAGGAACTAAATTCTCATGAAATCATTTAAATCATATATATCTGAGGCTAGTACCACAGTCCATATGACTCACATTGAAGATGCCGTTCTCTTGGGCGGTGTAGACGGTACTCGTCAGGCAATCAATGCTCTTCGCAATATGCGCGACATGCTGGGTGGACAGAAAGCTGGATCGGTATCTGTCAAGTGGGACGGAGCCCCTACTATATTTGCTGGAACAGACCCTTCTGATGGCAAATTCTTTGTCGCCAAGAAAGGTATATTGAAGAAGAAGCCAGAGGTGTACAAGACTATAGAAGATATCGAAGCTGATTCTAGAATGTCTGGAGACCTTAGTTCAAAGTTCAAAGATGCACTGAAGTATCTACCCGAGTTAGGAATTAAGGGCATTATTCAGGGTGACTTTCTGTTTAGTCGAAAGGGCTTGAAAAAAGAGACAATAGAAAACGTGAAATATGTTACATTCCATCCCAACACCCTATTGTATGCTATTCCTATTGAGCAAGCACAACCGCTTCTAAAGTCTAAGGTTGGCATTGTTTGGCATACTTCATTTAGTGGAACATCCCTAGAGAACATCAAGCCATCTTTCGGTGCTGATGTTAGTTCTATGAAGAAGACGAAAAACGTCTGGTCACAGGATGCAATGCTTCGCGATGTAACATCCGTGACTCTCGATGCTAAGACCACCGATCTAATCAATAAGAAATTGAGTCTGGCTGGTTCTATGTTCAGAAATATATCGACAGACATGCTTCGCGAGATAGAGACCAATCGAGAGTTATCACAGCAAATCCAATTCTTTAACAATACATACACTAAGAGGGGTATTGAGATTAAAGATACGGCTAAGCACGTTGATCGTCTGGTCGTCTGGATTGAGGATAAATATAAGAAAGATATGTTGGCTCTCAAGAGCCAGAGCGGCAAAGATAAGAAAGCCATAAAACTTCAAGGCATCTTAGACTTTTTCTCTACTAAAAATAGGCTGCGCCTGAAGCGTATTTTTGACCTTCAGAAAGTGTTGGTGTCGATTAAAATGATATTGATATCCAAGCTAAATGAGTTGGGATCTCATAAAACGTTTATTAAGACCAGCAAAGGATACAAGACTGTGGGAGCTGAAGGCTTCGTGGCAATAGATCATATTGATGGTGGAGCGTTGAAGTTGGTAGATCGTTTGGAGTTTTCATACAACAACTTTTCGCCTAATGTGATTAAGGGGTGGGTAAAATGAAAAGTTTTAAAGGTTATATTTTATCAGAGATTGATATGATAAAGGAGGGGGGCAATGCAGTAGATCGGGTTGTACGAATAAACCAAGAGAACGTTGAAGCTACTCTCCAAAAGATTTATAAGAATATATTTCCTAAACTGAAGTTGAGTGTCAACGATTCAGGATTATTGGGTTCAACTGGCAAAAAGAATCCCGGTGGATCATCTGGAGACATAGACATTGCTGTATCAATCAAAGCTCTTGTGAAAAATAACAAAGACGTTTATACAATCGGAGATGTATTTGATCACATTGCCTCGATCAGTAAAAAAAATAACATAGACTTTAAGGATATGCGTTCTGTTGGTGTTATATCTTTAGCATTTCCCATCGAGAACGAAGATGGCAAACAACCTGACGCTTATGTGCAGCTTGATTTTATGCCAACTGAAGATGTTAATTTTGCTAAGTGGTCATACTACTCTCCTGCCGAGTGGGAAAGTGAGTTGAAAGGCGTATACAGGAACTATGTATTGTTTGCCATTGCGAAGCATATCGACTTTAAAGTAATACAGCGGTCTCAAGATAAATCTGGAAAAATGGTAGACACAACTTGGGAAAGACATTTCGTGGATCTGTCAAAAGGACTAATGAAGGGCACTCAAACCCGAATGAGTAAAGCTGGCAATATAGTAAAAACCCTAAAGACTCTGACCAAGGACGAAATTACAAAAGATCCTGACGAGGTTATAAAATTCTTGTTTGGTCCCAAGTGGAAGGCTAAAGACATTCTTACATTCGATCAAGCGATTACTGCTATGTTTTCTAAACAATTTATTCACAAGAAGAAACTTCCCGTCATGTCTAAGATGTTAGTTGACTCTTTAATTAAAAGCGGGTATCCAATTCCCAAAATTTTAGCTAAGAAGATGGGCTTGTAGAAACCACATAGATAACGGACAAAAGTGTCAAATTATTTGACCGTAAAGAACTGGGATTCCTAAATATAAGAACTCTGGAGAATAAAATGAACGAAGTTTGGTCTTTACAGCGTAGAAGAAAGCAGGGACAGGTAATGCGTCGAAAGTCGAGTATTATTGCTCGCGCTCGTAAGCGTAAACTCTCGAAATTGGCTAGTCCGAAGTCGTTGAAGGTCCGAGCCCAGAAGGCAGCACGGGCGATTATATTCAAGAAACTCAGTTCTGGAAAGACGAAGGGTGAGATTGAGTCAACGCAAATGCTGATTGCAATTGATAAGCGATTAGAAAAGCACAAGGCAAAGATCAATAAGCTGGCAATCAAGATTATGCCAAAGATTAAACAGAAGGAATTTGAAAGATTTAAGCAGATGAAGAACTCGTCTGCGACAAAAGCTGATTAGTACATTACAGCAGTTAGGCTAAGGGAAACCTGCTATGAATAGAAAAATTGTATTTGCGTGGGGGAGATTCAATCCTCCCACGACAGGACATAAGGTCGTAATGGACCGAGTTGCCAAAGAAGCAAAGTCGCGAAATGCGGAGTATGCTATCTTTGCGTCTAAATCCAATGACCCCAAGAAGAATCCACTCACCTTCAGCATGAAGGTTAAGTTTCTCAAGCAGTCCTTTCCTAAACACTCCAAGAATATAAACGCTTCACCCGGAATAAAAACCGTTGTTGATGTTATGAAATTTCTTGATAAGAAGTATCAAGAGGTATCTCTTGTTGTGGGTTCCGACAGAGCCCAAGAGTTTAAGAGACTGCTTAATAAGTATAATGGAAAAGAATATGATTTTGATAATATTGAGATCATCTCGGCAGGAGAAAGAGATCCTGATGCCGAAGATGTGACTGGGATGTCTGCATCCAAGATGCGGAAATATGCAGTTGATGGCAATTATAAAGAATTTGAGAAGGGTTCTCCAATGAAGAATCCTAAGCCACTCTATGATGCTATTCGACGCGGAATGCAGATCACCGAACACATATACGAATCCATAGCCGATACGCATGTTGTTGGGGATAAGAGTGTGACCGGAAGACGGTTTAATGCACTCCTTCGCTTCGGGTTGGTTCCGATGCAAGATCTTCCTATCACAAAGAGAACTTTTAAAGATCTTGACAAGTCTGGTTCCAATCCAGAACTCCGAAAACACATCATCGCTGTTGTAGACAAGACGCTTGAGTACATTATGGCAGATGATTTGCTTTACAGAAGAATGCTTCTTCTTTTACATGATGGATTTTTAATGAGTGAGGATCATCGAGATGCCCTTGTCAATAAATCTGATAAGAGTGGGATATCATATCAATCTTTGCTTGAGGTGTTTTTAAGAGGATTGGCATCGAGCCCGATTTATGGAGACAAGACAGCCCATCAATATGCATTTGAGCGAGTTAATTCCTTTGTCTCTGGTGGAAATTCAAGAAGAACTGTTGATGCTGATATTTGGGAAAGTTACAATTATAAATCCGACAGGAGAACTGGTATGAAGAAGTTTAAAGAATTGGTACAGGATACTACTCCTGCTGAGTGGGGAACTAAGGAATTGGCAAGTCGTTATAGCAAAGAGGTTCCGGGTCAACCCGACGATGTTGATGATATTGGACCGCTTATAGACTTTCATGAAGTTGCCCCTCCAAGCGAAGGTGCAAAGAGATTTATTAAAGCCAACAAAGCTAAGTTTAAAAAACAATATGGTGAAAATTCAGAAAAAGTTCTGTATGCAACTGCATGGAAACTCTTTGGGGATAAATCGTAAAATTGCCTCATCGAGATTTAATGATTACTAAATAATATTAACTTCTATGCGTAAAAGGGGAACAACATGTCTACATGGCACAAAGATATTTCGGACAGTCTTGCTGATTCAGTAATGAGTGTTCTTAAAGAGAAAAAAACTGATAGTCCGCAGCTTGATCCTGTGGGGAAAGAGGATGGCGATGTTGATAATGATGGGGATACAGATTCTTCTGATAAGTATCTTAAAAAGCGCAGAACCGCTATTAGCAAATCTATTCGCAAGTCTTCAAAGCAAGGTAAGAAGGTTGCCCTTTCTTTGAAGAAGGAGCGGGTGTCAATCAATCCAGTGATGGATGATTTTCGGGATGATCGCAAGGCAATGTATGAGAATCTTGAAGCATCTTTTGATAGCGTGTTTTCTTTTTCAAACAAAGAAGAAGAGGCGTTTCGAGACAACTGGATGAGTCAATTCGATTCTCTTGTGTCTGGACGAGAGCCTAGTGCATATGTTGATCCAATGCAGCGACGAGTTTCGTATATCGAGGGGCTTACTCCCGAACAAGCGGCAAACCGATACCTATCTCATGCTACAGCCAATGATAAATTTTCTGGTGGAGAAAATAAGGCATCTACTCGCGGCGGCGACAAATATGCGAGCGCGCAGAATCAGGCTGCGGGACATAACGATCCTGTGCATCAGCCAAAATACAGGAGCAATTATAAAATTAAGTGACTATAATGAATTATTATGATTATTGATTCTCTGAACGATAAAAATATTGATGCTTATATGATTATGTCTTACAGTAATCCTCAGTGTGCAGACCTTGAGGAATTTAGTGATGATGTGAAAATACCTAAGTATATCAAGCGATTGATTAATCGGTATTTGAGTTCTGGTGAGCTGAAAGAGCGATTAATCCTTAATCATATTATAATGTTTTATAATGTTTTTGAATTTGAAGCTGCCGCACGAATACTATTCTTTAAAATGGAACCTGATGATTACACTGTATTAAAAACTTTTCTGACGTATCTAAATTATATGCCGGACACTGTTATAAACATAGAAGGAAACGATATCGTAAACTCTGATATACCTACATGTATTGAAGTTGTAGATCGCTTGCGGGGAATATAAATGTCAAAGACATATACAGAACTTGTTGAATCTCTTCATGATTTTGAAGAATCCGAAGCTCCTGCCACGACAGTTGGTGCAGTCGGCGGCGGAATGGTAGGTGAACCACCGGGTCCAAAAAAGAAAAAGAAAAAGAAGCAAGAGATCTTTGCTGGCGCGAATGTATATGAAGTTTCTTCCGAGGTTTTCATGAAGTGTCGGGGAGAAAAATCGAGATATGATCGTTATGTGAAGCATGTTGGTAGTGACGATTGTGGTCAAAATATACGCGAATACGGGTTGAAGAATCCAAAGAAAGGCATTATCATTAAAGATTCTACATATGGTATGATGATGTATCTTAGAAGAGGCAAGGGTTTATGATTGGTTTTATTTGGACGGCAGTAAAAATTGCTGTGAATGCGGTTGTTAATTTTTTTAGTGGAATTGTCGGCGAGTGGATGAGGATGCAAAGTTCTCGAAATCGCGGAAAAGCAGAGGCGAGGAATGAGGCACATGAAGAAAATGCAAAACGGAAAGCAAAGTCCGACAAAGTTTTGGAAAAACCTGTCAAGAAAGGCAAGGAACTTACCGATAGTATTCGTAAGCGTTCTAAGTCTAAGCCTACTGACAGTTAGCTGTTGCATTACATCAGGACCTACGATATTAAAGCCTCCGGCATGTCCGGTGTGGTCTGATTATGCGGTTGATGATTTAGAAATGTTGTTGGTGTTACAGGAAAATGGTGATATTGATATTGTTTCGTTAGAGAGTCAGTTGGGTGAAAACGACCGGCATTGCGCGGCTTTGGATAGTTATTTAGAAGATATATAAGGAAGGTGTAAGGTTATGGATGATGTTTTTCGGCAGGTGTCAGTGGGGGTGTTAATTTCCGCTATGTGTGGTTTGTGGGTATTTGCCGCTACTCGCGCTTCTACTGCATCGGTTAGTGTTGTGCGGGATGAAGTTAAGAATCTTGAGAGCAAACTCGATGAAGACATTAATCGTATTAGATCCAACACTGATGAAATTAAAGATACCTTCCATCGTGCATTGATTGATCAGACAGAGTTCCGGGCTCAAGTTCGGGAGAAGTTGGATATCGACAAGTAGCATTAACAAATAAAATAATTTACTCGTGAGAATATATAATGAATCATGTAGACGTGAAGTACGTTGGGTTGTTGTCGTCTAGACTGCACCATTTCAAGAAAAAAACAAATAATCTTTATAATTTTCGTTGCCCCCTTTGTGGTGATTCTGAAAAGAATCGTTATAAAGCTCGTGGATATTTGTATCCAAGTAAGGATCGCGGCAGCTTCGTGTTCAAGTGTCACAATTGCGGAGATACAAGATCTTTTGGTAATCTCATTAAACATATTGATAATATGTTATATAAAAATTATATGCTAGAAGGATTTGGCAACAAGTCACACCACGAAGATCGAATAGCATCTCCGAAAACTAAAAAGCGGAGAGGTCGTGATATCACTTTTCTGGAAAATCTTGGTGCAGAACGTATTGACAGAATTCCAAAGAATCACGCTGTTCATCGGTTTATTAATGATCGACAAATTCCAGACGAGACTTTGAGTCGGCTATATTATGTTCACGATGATAAGGTTCTTGAAAAGGTGGACCCCCGATATCGAGATAGAATTCGCGGAAATCAGCCCAGAGTTGTTTTGCCATTCATCAATCGAGACAAGGAGCTTGTTGGTATTGCTGCAAGAGCGATCAACAGTTCTACTCAGATGCGTTATCTTGCATTTCGGTTAAATGAAAATGCACCTATGATTTTTGGGCTTGATCGGATTAAACGAAATTCGAGAGATTCTATTTATGTGGTTGAGGGTCCAATTGATTCTCTATTTCTGAATAATGCAATTGCAGTTGGTGGTTCAGATTTCTCCAAGCTGGCATCGGAAGTCAGGAAAGATAAGTGTGTTATTGTATTTGACAATGAACCTAGAAATAGAGAAATTGTGAAGAAGATGAAACATATTATTGACGAAGGATATCGTATTTGTATCTGGTCCGAATCCATTAAGCAAAAAGATATTAATGATATGATTCTCGCGGAAATTCCCGCAAGTGACATCGAAGAATTGATAAATAGAAACACCTATTCAGGTTTGCAGGCGATGACTGCGTTTAACGCATGGAAGAAGGTAATTATATAATGGAACGATTGACACTTAGTGATGTAGACTTGATAGATTATATGGGTAGTGATTTGACTGTGGCTAATGCAGCCAGAGTGAGTTTTAATAAACATGTTGAGGAATTCTCGGCGGGTGACGAAAGACTGATTAAGTTTCTTGCAGAACATAATCATTGGACACCGTTTGGGCATTGCTCTTTACAGTTTAGGATCAAGGCTCCGATCTTTGTTGCGCGACAGTTAGTCAAGCATCAGGTGGGGTTAACGTGGAACGAAGTTTCGCGGCGATATGTACAGACAGAGCCAGAGCTTTTCCGTCCAGAGAGTTGGCGTGCTAACCCTGAGAATAAAAAGCAAGGGTCTTCAGAAACCGAAACGGTGGAATGGCTTTTGATTAATGAATTGTCTGTATATGATGCCGTTGATCGGTTTGGTGGGAAAGCAGTAGCCCTATATAATGAACTGATTGATGCAGGAGTCTGTGCGGAACAGGCTCGTATGGTTCTACCACAGAGTCTTATGACTGAGTGGTATTGGTCGGGGTCTTTATTCGCATTTGCCCGAGTATGTAATCTCAGGTGTGCAAAAGACACTCAAAAAGAAACAAGAGAAATTGCTAATTTGATTAGCCTTTCTGTTCAAAACAAATTCCCGGTATCATGGAAATACCTTGTAGGAGACGAATAATGACAACCCCTCAGATGACAGTTTTGCAGCAATACATCCACTCTTCGCGTTATGCGCGTTGGCTCCCTGAAAAGGGTCGCCGGGAGACTTGGGAAGAGACTGTTGACCGATTTGTAGACTTTTTTGACAATCACCTCAAGGAAAATACAAAGGGTTCGATTATAGATGTGAAAGATTCTATTCGTGATGCCATATTAAATATGGAAGTCATGCCATCTATGCGATCCATGATGACCGCTGGACCTGCACTCGAAAGAGAAAATGTTGCTGGATATAATTGTTCGTTTGTTGCCGTGGATTCTCCTCGCGCTTTTGACGAAACCCTTTATATTCTTATGAACGGTACGGGCGTTGGGTTTTCTGTAGAGACGCAGCATGTCGAGAAGCTGCCGTTGGTTTCCGAAGATTTTCATGATACAGACTCGACTATTATGGTTGCGGATAGCAAGCTGGGCTGGGCAAAGGCACTCAAGGAACTTGTTGCAATGCTTTATACTGGACAGATTCCGAATATTGATACGTCGAATGTTCGTCCTGCTGGCGCAACATTAAAGGTCTTTGGCGGACGTGCATCTGGACCAGAACCACTTGAAGAAACATTTGCTGCATTTGTTAAGACATTTAGCCAAGCTGCCGGACGAAGATTGACTTCTTTGGAATGTCATGATTTGATGTGTCACATTGCATCATGTGTTGTTGTGGGTGGTGTTCGTCGCGCTGCGTTGATTTCTCTTTCTGATTTGACTGATGAAAGAATGCGCCATGCAAAGACTGGTCAGTGGTATACGACAGAGCAGCATCGTTCATTTTCCAATAACTCAGCCGTATATAAAGAAAAGCCCGATATTGGTATCTTTATGTCTGAGTGGCTTTCTCTTTACAATTCAAAGAGTGGTGAGCGAGGAATCGTTAATCGCGAAGCTCTCAAAGAAAAGGCAGCAGAAAATGGAAGACGGGATATTGATTATGAGTTTGGTGTAAATCCATGTTCGGAGATTATTCTTCGTCCAAACGGATTTTGTAATCTTTCTGAAGTAGTTGTTCGCGAAAGTGATACCCTTGCTGACCTCGAACGAAAGGTTGAGATTGCAACCATCATTGGAACCATGCAGTCCACTTTGACAAATTTTAAGTATCTTCGTGCAGATTGGAAGAATAATGCAGAAGAGGAGAGACTTCTTGGCGTTAGTTTGACGGGCATTATGGACAACAAGTTGACTAATGGAAATCAGTCAAATTTGGCAGAGCGTCTTTCGATCCTTAAAGAAGTTGCGATTGAAACCAATCTGGTATGGTCAAAGGTTTTCGGTGTTCCACAATCAACTGCGATTACGACAGTCAAACCTTCTGGAACTGTTTCTGTTTTAGTGGATTCTGCAAGTGGTATACATTCAAGGTTTTCTCCGTATTACATTCGTACAGTCCGCGCAGACAAGAAAGATCCTGCAAGTCAGTTTATGATTGATCGTGGTGTTCCTGTTGAGGATGATGTTATTGCACCTGATCACAATCATGTGTTTTCGTTTCCTGTGGCAGCACCAAAGGGTGCTGTTGTCACTACAGATCTTTCTGCGATTGAGCAGCTTGAACGGTGGTTGACATACAAACAGCATTGGTGTGAGCATAATCCGTCATGTACTGTGACTGTAAAAGAGCATGAGTGGGTTCAGGTTGGATCATGGGTATACGATCACTTTACCGAATTGACTGGAGTTTCTTTCCTTCCTCACACGGACCATATATATAAGCAAGCTCCCTTTATGGAGATTGATAAGAAGACTTATTTGGAATTAAATAAAACTATGCCAGAAAATTTGGATTGGACTGAGCTGGGAGCGTATGAAGAGACTGACCAAACGGTTGGATCTCAAACAATGGCGTGTACTAGCGGAAGTTGTGAGATTATATAATGGATATTCCTGTCGATGATGATTATGAAAAAGAGGTCGTTGAAATTGATTTAGATTGTCTTGAGTGTAGTGCTGATTATAGTGTTTTTACGAATACACAAGGATATTTGGAACAGGCTCGATACTGCCCCTTCTGCGGCTTCTACAACGTGGATTACGATAGGATAGAAGAGGAATTAGAATAATGCCTGTTTTAGCCGGTATTGACTATTCTTTAACTTCCCCTGCTATTTGTGTTTATGATACAGAAAAGGGTGATTTTTCTTATAAAAGTGTGGAAATGTATTTCCGTTCAAATTTGGCTAGATTTGATACGTTCAGTGAAGGTAGGCTTCATGGAAGTAATCATGGACCTTGGGAATGCGAAACTGATAGATATGATGATATTTCAACATGGGCTTTGAGTGTACTGAATAGGCATCAAGTAACTCAGGTTTTTTTGGAGGGGTATTCGTTTGGATCTACGGGTCGGGTTTTCAATATAGCCGAGAATACTGGTCTATTGAAACATAAATTGTGGAAGGATCTTATTCATTGTGAAGTGCTTGCTCCTACGACAGTCAAGAAATTTGCAACAGGTTCGGGAAGAGCTTCAAAAGAAGATATGTATAATCAATTTGTTATTGAAAACGAAGAATCTCATTTGAAAGATGTGTTGTCGCCAAGATCGAACAATATAATTAGTCCATTAAATGATGTTGTAGATGCATATTATATTTTAAAGTGCGGTATATTTAACTAATAAAAAAAATGCAAAAAAAATCATTTTACCTATTGACTTTGAATCTCAGTGGTGTATAATATGGCCCAGCTTTGAGAAGGACTATATATTAGTGGGACTTTAAAGAAGACGATACATGTCGCAAAGTTCTGAATGATCAGATGGCTTTTCGATAAAGATTTTTAAACCGTTTTGTAGATTGGGTCGGCGTTTCTACAAAACTTTTTTGAAGCCGACAATAAGAGGAAATAAAAATATGGCATTTACTACTACCCCTAATGCACGAAAGATTGTGTATCATGCTTTTGCTGTTAACTCCAAGACACGAAAGGTTGTTGACTATCTGAGTGAGGGTCGTACCCTTACTGCGGCACAGGCTCGCGCACGCTTCGATGTGCAGAACTTGAGTGCCACGATGTCAACAATTCGCAAGACTGTTGAGGCATTTGGTAACTGGGAGGTTACTAAGGATGTTGCTCGAAACGGTTCTACGAAGTATGGTATTATCCGACTTTCGTAGTCTTAAATAGATTCGGCTTTATGTCGGATTAAATTGGGGGGCAGAACGATTAAGTGAGTCCAGTGAGACACATCGTTCTGCCCCCCCCTTTTTTGTTTCATTTTTCCCGCCTATATAATATATACATGATGAATTGATGAGGAGAAAATATCATGGCAAAAGATAGTTTTGAGCTTCGTATTAATCAGGAGTCTTCTACTCCGATGGGAGGCACGGAGTTAATATACAATCGAGTTTTGGATCGTATTGATGAAAAACTGAAGGATGAATTTCTCATTGTTCCGCAGCGTGTTCGCGAAGAACATGTTAATGATCCCCGCAAAAAGATTCTTTGGCTTCATGATCTTGCAGAAGATCCCGAATCAGAACACCTCAAGCGAGAAGAAAATCGCGACATGTTTGAGCGATTCGTTTTTCCTAGCAATTGGGCTTTGTGGGAGTTTCATCAAAAGCTGGGTGTTCCCTTTGAAAAGTCTATTGTTATTCCAAATTGCATTGATCCCATCGAGGATCATAAGAAGCCCAAGGATGGAAAAGCCCGAATCACATATTTCTCCACTCCACATCGTGGTCTAAACATTCTCGAATCTGTTGCTCGCGTGATGCAAGATGCGCGAAACGATTTTGAAATTGATGTGTATTCCAGCTTCAAGTTATACGGTAGAGATGAGCAGGATGAGCATCCCGAATTTAAGGAACTTTATGAACGTCTTGAAGAGCTGAAGTGTGTTAATTATCACGGGACAGTTTCAAACGATGAGATTCGTAAGGCACTTTTGAAAACTCATATCCTTGCATATCCATCTACATATCTTGAAACGTCTTGTCTTGTTGCAATCGAGGCAATGGCAGCAGGCTGTATGGCAGTGGTTCCGAACTATGGCGCATTGCCAGAGACGTGCAAAGACTTTGCTCATATGTATCCGTGGAGTCCCGACATTTCGCAACACGCTGCCACCCACTATCACTATCTGACTAACGCGCTTAACGTCTTCTGGACGGATCGCGTGCAAGCATCTCTTGCGATGCAGACTACATACTATAATTATTTCTATAGTATGGAAATGTGTGTTGGGAAAT
>TARA_R110000868_G_scaffold411740_1_pt1 | contig 26687 bp, 35 predicted proteins | sample TARA_R110000868 | Tara Oceans TARA_R110000868 (sample SAMEA4397489) | marine metagenome | biome: Polar Biome; feature: [SRF] surface water layer (ENVO:00010504); material: water (ENVO:00002006), including particulate matter (ENVO:01000060) such as... | depth 5 m | reverse complement strand
ACCTATATCCGTACTTGGCAGGGCTGGCTTTACTTGGCCGTGGTGGTGGATCTGCATGCACGCAAGGTCATTGGCTGGTCAATGAAACCGACGCTGGCCTGAGAGCTGGCTCTGGACGCATTGCTCATGGCCCTTTGGCGGCGTAAACCCAAGGAGCGCGTGATCGTTCACTCCGATCAAGGTAGTCAATACGGCAGCGATGACTGGAAGCGCTTCTGTGCGGCCAACAACCTGGAGCCCAGCATGAGCCGACGCGGTAACTGCTGGGATAATGCGGTGGCTGATTCTTTTTTCAGCAGCTTGAAGAAAGAGCGCATTCGCAAACGCATCTATAAAACCCGCGACCTGGCCAGGGCTGATGTGTTCGACTACATCGAAGTTTTTACAACCGAACCCGCCGCCATAGTCACTTGGGCGGCGTCAGTCCCGAGGCCTTTGAAAGTGCCTCGTTATGAGACTGGGAAATGTGTATTGGAGCGGGGGTAGTCCTATTTGGAGACGCTTGGCGATTTCAAAATGCTATTAGAGCTACGACAACCGAAATGGGGCAGCCCTAAAATACCAAATTACACACTAAGCAACCATCAGAAAATTTTGACTGTACGCCAAAAAAATTCGCATCTACCAGCATCTAAACAGGCGTTGTTGATTATCATAAAACACTGACACTGTATTATATAATCGTGCTTTTGTGTTATTTTTTTAATATTTACTGATTACGTACTTGCTTAACCACTCAGTTGCGCTAGAACTAATAGACGCGAAATTTAAATCTCTAATTTTCCAACACTTAGTAAAACCTCGTTTGCCATCCCACTACCATTGTGGGAGCAAATCAGGAGACATAAAAAATTAGCGGTAGCGTGCCTGACCCTCTAGATAAGTATTGGAGACTGTAATGAAGTTTGAAAAGTCACAGACAGCAATCGACCACCTGACTCCCGAGCAACACCGAATTACCCAGGAGGCGGGCACCGAAAGGCCCTTCACGGGCGAGTACAACGACAACAAGGAGCCTGGCATCTACGTCGACATAGTGTCGGGAGAGCCACTGTTCGCTTCGACGGACAAGTTCGATTCGGGTACTGGCTGGCCCAGCTTCACCAAGCCGATCGTTTCGGCAAACGTGAACGAGGTGCGGGACAGCGCACACGGCATGGTCCGGACGGAGGTCAGGTCAGTACACGCCGACAGTCATCTCGGCCATGTGTTCCCCGATGGTCCTTCCGACCGCGGCGGTCTGCGGTACTGCATCAACTCAGCGTCCCTTCGCTTCATCCCGCGCGACAAAATGGAGGCCGAGGGATACGGCGAATATCTCGATCAGGTAGAGGAGGCTTAACATGCATCAGCGCGCTGTTCTCGCAGGCGGGTGTTTCTGGGGCATGCAGGACCTAATCCGCAAGCAGCCCGGCATCGTTTCCACTCGTGTCGGTTACACGGGCGGCGATGTTCCGAACGCCACTTATCGCAATCACGGCACGCATGCCGAGGGGATCGAGATCGTCTTCGACCCGGCGGTGACGAGCTACCGAAACATCCTGGAATACTTCTTCCAAATCCACGATCCGACGACAACGAACCGCCAAGGCAATGATCGTGGGCTCTCCTACAGGTCGGGCATCTATTACGTCGACGAGGAGCAGAAGCGCGTCGCCGAAGATACGATCGCCGATTTGGATGCCTCCGGGCTGTGGGGTGGCAAAGTTGTCACCGAGGTCGAGCCGGTCAGCGATTTCTGGGAGGCCGAACCGGAGCACCAGAATTATCTGGAGAAGCGTCCCGGCGGCTATACCTGTCACTTCCCCCGACCCGGCTGGGTACTTCCGAAGCGCCAAAATGCTGGCGATGCGTAGCCCGCAGGCGGGGCTGTCGCGGAGTAGGTTTCATGGACCTTACCCTAGCGCCGGTCCGGTTTGCAATCTTCGTGGCTGCGTCGACCAACTATGCGGTCATCGAACCCAGCCTTGATGAAGTGGGTCATTCCCGTCCGCCGCCGCAGTACTAGGATCGCAGAATCATGCCAGACCTCTCATCCTTTCCAATCACGCAGCGCTGGCCGGCCTCTCATCCCGACCGCCTGCAACTGTACGCCGCGCCTACTCCCAATGGCGTCAAGGTCTCAATCATGCTGGAGGAGACTGGCCTGGCGTACGAGCCCCACCTGATCGACATCTCGAACAACGAGTCGAAGGAAGCGGCGTTCGTCTCGTTAAACCCGAACGGCCGCATACCGGCGATCATCGATCCGGCGGGCCCGGACGGCAACCCCACTGCCGTCTGGGAATCCGGTGCGATCCTCCTCTACCTGGCCGAAAAGACGGGCCAGCTCATTCCAAGCTCGCCCGTCCGACGCTACGAAACCCTGACCTGGGTGTTCTTCCAGATGTCGGCAATTGGGCCGATCTTCGGTCAGCTTGGCTTTTTCCTACGATGGGGCGGTAAAGACTATGAAGACAAGCGGCCTCGGCAGCGCTTTACCGATGAAGCTATACGCCTCCTGGGAGTCCTGGATCGCCAGCTGGAAGGCCGCGACTGGATCGTCGACGATTATTCGATTGCGGACATCGCGACGCTCGGCTGGGTGAATGCGCTGGTTGAGTCGTATGCTGCTGGCGACATCCTTGGCCTCAGTAACTATTCGAACATCCAGGCATGGCTCGGACGTGGGCTGGCTCGACCGGCAGTACGGCGTGGCCTGCACACCCCTGCGAGGCCGGCATGAGCATCATCGCCGCCTACTATTACGACGAAGGCAAGCGAATCCGGGAAATTTCGCTCGATGAGCGCGTCCAGATGGACAAGGGTCGCTCGAACTTCTGCTGGATCGCGCTTAGCGAGCCCTCCACCAACGAACTTCATGCGCTCCAAGCGACCTATTACCTTCATCCGCTGGCAATCGATAACGCGATGCATCCGCTGTGTCCGCCCAAGCTCGAAGTCTACAACGATGAGCTATACATCGTCGCTCAGACCGCCGAGCTGGTCGGCGAGCGGATCAAGTATGGCAAGATGGCGATCTTCACCGGTCACATTCATATCATCAGCGTACGGCACGGCAACGCCGGAGCGCTAGGTAAACTTCGGGAGCAACTCGAGACTTCACCGGCGCTCCTCGGAAAGGGTGTCGACTACGTGCTGCACGCGATCTTGCACCGCATCGTCGACCAGTATTTGCCCATCTTCGAAATGATCGAGGATGACGTCCTGGCAATGGAGAGACGGTCGTTAGACGACTTTCTCGGACGAGAAGAAGTCGCCCACATCTTCAGACTGAGATGCGAGCTCACGCGCTTCCAACGTACGCTCGGAGCTATGGCCGAACTGGTCATAAAGCTCGTCCGTGGGAATTTTCCCTGCATCAGCGCCGAAGTGAGACCGTACTTCAACGATGTCGCGGATCACGTCGATCGCGTGCAGTCTATGGCCAACGGCCTCCTTCAGACCCTGTCCACGGTCTTTGAAGCCAGCAGCCTTCTTGAAGCGCAAAGGACGGGGGTGATCACCCGCCAGCTGGCGGCTTGGGCGGCAATACTGGCAGTCCCGACGGCGATCGCTGGAATATACGGCATGAACTTTAAGCACATGCCGGAGCTGGACACGGCCTACGGATACTTTGTCGTGCTCGGAGTGATAGCGATATCGTGCGTTTTCCTATTTGTGCGCTTCAAGAAGGCTAAGTGGCTGTGAATACTGCCCATCGTTTTCTTCGCCGTCATCTGACGGTTACAGCGGGCCTTATACGGAAGCTTGTCCAATCCAACTCAAGATGAAGGTGCGTCCATGACATAGCAGCTGACCGACGCTCTACAAGCAGTTCAGTCCTTCATCGCCAAGGGCTAAGACCGCGAATAGCGCGTCAAGGACAGCAATCTCGTCGATCTCGAGCCAGGATCAACCATCGGTCCGTGCGGCATCTGCGTCGACGCGGCGTTTCGCCTCGGAAGCGGTGATGATGGCGATAACGCCTCCACCCTCTACGCGATCACCGATCCGGCGACCGAGCATAAGGGCCTGTTGATCGACGTGTTCGATGAAATCTGCTACCGCGACCCAGTTCAAGAGTCGGGACCTCAATGTAGAAGAAGTTGACTAACGAGCATTCGCGTCATCCGATCAAGCAAGCTGGAGACATTTATGAAAGCCATTGGTTACAAGGTTCCGGGACCCATCGCCGCGGATGCCGCGCTGGTCGACATCAATCTGCCTCGGCCTGTCGCTGCAGGATACGATATCCTGGTTGAGGTGAAGGCCGTCTCGGTCAACCCGGTCGACTACAAGGTCCGCAACAGCACGCCGCCGGCAGATGGCGATTGGAAGGTGCTGGGATGGGATGCCGCCGGGATTGTGCGCGAGGTCGGCCCCGACGTCACGCAGTTCGAGTTAGGCGACGAGGTCTATTATGCCGGATCGATCACACGGCCCGGTACCAATGCGGAGTTCCATCTCGTCGACGCCCGGATTGTCGGTCACAAACCTGCGTCGCTCTCCTGGGCGGAAGCGGCGGCGCTGCCGCTGACGACGTTGACGGCCTGGGAGGCGATGTTCGACCGCCTGGACGTGGCGAAGCCCGTACCCGGTGCGGCGGAGGCGATCCTCATCATCGGTGGCGCGGGCGGGGTTGGGTCGATCGCCGTCCAGATCGCGCGACAGCGCACGGACCTCACCGTCATCGCCACAGCCTCTCGACCGGAAACCCAAGAGTGGGTAAGAGGGCTTGGAGCTCACCACGTCATCGACCATTCTCGTCCGCTCGCGCCACAGATCGCCGAACTCGGCATCGGTGCTCCCGCTTTCGTCTTTTCGACCACACATACCGAGCAACATGTCGCCGACATCGCCGAACTGATCGCCCCACAAGGACGGTTCGGACTGATCGACGATCCCAAGGCATTCGATATCATGGTTTTCAAGCGCAAGGCGGTGTCGATCCACCACGAGCTGATGTTCACGCGGTCGATCTACGGCACGCCCGACATGAATGAGCAGGGCGAGATTCTGGATGCGATGGCAGCGCTGGTTGACGACGGCAAAATCCGCACGACGCTGACCCGGCGACTGTCGCCGATCAATGCCGCCAATCTGAAGACGGTGCATGCACTGATCGAAAGTGGCGCGGCTAAAGGCAAGATCGTCCTCGAAGGCTTCTAACGACCGCGATCGCCAAACATCTTGTCCAACCTCAAAAAGCCGAACGGGTTATGCCCCAGCGATGAGAATCCCATGACCAAATCTATTGCCACCGCCTCGATCAACCGCGAAACCGCAGTCGCCCTCATCGACGCGGCGCTCGCTGCGGCCCGTGCCATCGGCATCCCGGCTGCCGTCGCCGTCGTCGACGCCACCGGTAACCTGCGCGCGTTCGAGCGCACCGACGATGCGCCGTTCCTTACCGTCGATGTTGCCATCGACAAGGCCTGGAGTTCCGCCTCGTTTGGGTTCCCGACCCATGTCTGGAACGACTATGTGACCAACGATCCAAAAGTGGCGCCGCTAGCCTATCGCCCTCGGATGGTCGCTGTCGGCGGCGGTTATCCGATTCTGGAGGATGGGAAGTTGATCGGCGGCATAGGCATCTCCGGAGGCAACTATCAGCAGGATCAGGATGCGTGCGTCGAGGCACTCATGAAAATCGGGTTCCAGTTGCCAGCCTGACGACTGTGAGGCCATCACCGGTGGTAATGGCCAACAGATCCAACCTTTGAGAGGCCTAATGATGGAAGCGTTCGTCGTCTTTACGCGGGAAGAAACCAGCGACCCACATGCACTCGCAACCTATTCTGCAGGCGTCGGACCATCGTTCGATGGTCACGACGTTACCTTTCTCGCCGCTTATGGCGCGATCCAGCATTTGGAGGGGCCGCCCATCGAAGGGGCCGTAATCTTGCGTTTCCCGACGATGCAGGCCGCTCGTGACTGGTATGACAGTCCCGCCTACCAAACCATCGCTGCTCATCGCTTTGCCGGTTCCCGTTACCGCGCCTTTATCATTGAAGGGCGGCGGTGACATACCGACAGAAGCACTTCGGCGCTGACCACGAGGTATCGGCGTGTGAACTCGCATCTTGGGAATCTGTGGGGGGGACCAAGACAGCGGCGCTAGGGGCTCATATCGTCGATCGGATCAGAGAGTTGCTCGGCGAGAATGGGTTATCTATTGCCGAGCTGACGGAGCGGAGCCGCCCTCTCCCAACGGATTGATTCAATCGTTGACGCTCCTCCTATCCGGATCCGGGTTTTCGCACGCTGATCAACAGAGTTACAGCGCGCAACGCCTGTAGTGGGCATCAGGGGATGGGTGGCAATCAGGATGATTGCCCACCTTCCAACGATTAACCTTGCTCAAGTTGCTTCACTAGTCGCTCCGCGTCGAGATGGAAGTCCGAGAAAACAATGCTACCGCCAGCGTCGATAACCGTAAACCACGGAGTTCCTCGTGTGCGGTAGTCTTCCATGAAGGTTGGAAACGGCGAGCCGGTCGGTTGCTCGTCGTGACCGAAAACGATAGGAAGCTCATACTTGAGCTGGTTCACGCGCAACTTCTCGAAGGTATTCTCATGCGTTCCTTCGAAGACGGTCTGGATCACTGCGAACCCCACGTCTTTTGAGCTCAACGCTGCATGCAACTTTTGTAGCGTCGGAAACCCATGCAAATGGCAACCTTGGCACCAATGCTGGAAGGCAAACAAGATTTTCGGGCCGGGCCCGATATCTGACAGTTTGAACGGCGCGATACTTTCCCCATCTTTGCCAATCCATTTTTGCACCCGCAGCTCAGGCGCTTGTCGTTCGATCTCGTTCATCTGATCCTCCAACCCCGATACAGAAGCTTAGTGGATGATCGCGCGTCGCGACGGTGCGCGAACGTCCGACCTTATTTTCCCTATTTCCTGAAGCCAGAATAGATCAGATCGACATTTCGTCCTTAATATACTCAAGCTGCCGGCGAGCGCGAACTGGGCAACCATGCGCTGGTGAGCCTTGAGCTTTGCACGCTGCCCATCCGTTTGAGAGCGAACCTGCAACTTCCGCTCCGCATACCGCAGATCAGCGTACGCAGCCTTGGGGTTATCTACCCTATAGCCATTGGGTATTGGGAATCATGCTGGCCTGACGCTATGTTCGATACGCGATTTTTTACGATGATAGAGCATCTGTATCTGATTTTTAGTCGATTGGCTTATTCGGCGGATGTGCGGGCAAATGCTTTACGCAGAGTACTGAAATGAAGGCCGGCTTCGGTCTGCCGTATCGAGCAAGAGGGGTCACTATGGTCACCAGAGGTTTCACCGGTCGCGGTTCAGGCGACCAGTCCGATCGGATTCCGCCAGGTCAGCATCTGGTGGAGGATTTCCCTGTTCTGTCGGCCGGCCCTACGCCGAGGGTAGAGCCCTCCGACTGGAAATTCACAGTCAAAATTGGTCCGAAGCCCGTCAAAACGTGGAATTGGGGCGAATTCAACACTCTACCAAAGACCCAGGTGACAAAGGATATTCACTGCGTCACCTCTTGGTCCAAACTGGATACCGTTTGGGAGGGTGTACTCATTGAAGACATCCTTGCAGATGCAGAGCTTGATCGGCCTACCGATTTCGTCTTGGCGCACTGCTACGATAATTATTCGACAAACGTCCCTCTGACGGATCTGCTTTCCGGGAAAGCGATGGTCGCCCTCAGTTATGCGGGCAAGCCACTTTCCCGCGATCATGGGGGGCCGGCGCGTCTTCTAGTGCCGCACCTTTACTTCTGGAAATCCGCCAAATGGGTGAATGCGCTGCAATTCACGACGCGTGACGAGGCCGGCTTTTGGGAGCTGCACGGCTATCACATCTACGGCGATCCGTGGCGCGAACAACGATACACCCATGACTGAAAACGAAGCGCAAGTCCGTTCGTGGCAATCATGCGTGATCGACGACATCATCCAGCAAACACCGAGTATCAAGAGCTTCTTCCTTCGGTTGAGCAAGCCGTTCGCGCACACCGCAGGTCAGCACGTCGATATCCGGCTGACCGCGCCCGACGGCTACAGTGCAATGCGCAGCTACTCGATCGCGTCATCGGCAGTTTCGACCCCGATCGTCGAGATAGCTATCGAGCGCATGCCGGATGCCGAAGTTTCGCCGTTTTTTCACGACATCGCGGCGATTGGTGACGAAATCGAAGTTCGCGGTCCGCTCGGTGGCCATTTCCTTTGGCCTGAGCCTGCCATAGATCCGGTTCTGTTGATCGGGGGAGGCTCCGGCCTCGTGCCGTTGATGGCAATGATCCGGCAGCGCCGCGCATTGGCCCAAGCCGTTCCGACAGCGTTGCTCCTGTCCGCACGAACCGCCGAGGACGTTCTCTTCTCAGAAGAACTTCATTGCATCGAAATCAGCGATCCGGCGTTCGTCCTGGCGCTCGCGATTACGCGCGAGAAACCGGTTCGCGCATCGGACTTTGCGCGACGGATCGACGGCATGATGGTCCAAGAAATTCTAACCAGGCTTCAGGGAAAGCCGACGCAAGTGTTCGTCTGCGGGTCTAACGGATTCGTCAACATCGCAACCGATAGCGCGCTGCTGGCGGGCTTGGACGCCTCCATCATCAAGACGGAGCGCTACGGGGGCTAGCGGCGCGAGCTATCTCACGTCGCGCCGATCGTAGACGTGCGCCCTGGGAAGCTTTGGCGATCAACGTGAACCGTTTTGCCGAACACAGTCTTCGTACCCCCCGGCCTCTAGAACGCCTTCGCTCGCGATACCTGGCTCGACATCAAGCTCAATTTGAAAGTTCCTGCACTATCCGTCGTCCTGATATGCTCGACCAGCATGATGGGCGATTCGAGCGGGACCGCTTCCGTCCCAATCGAGGCTCGGTTACCTTAGAGCATCGGCTCGGCGCTACAGGAGGCGCGTGCGGCCTCTGCCTGGCGGTGAAAGCACTTTGGGCCATGTCGCCTGGATAGCGGCCAATCGTCAGCATCTGCTCCGATGTCGGCCAAGGTGCAGTCGCCATCTTTGAACGCCGCGAATTGGAGATCAACGCCATGACAGCGATCCGCGTGCAACTGCCGGAGATGCAATATGACAACTGATGTATTGCTGTACACCACGAATTGGTGCCCGTTCTGCCGCCGAGCGAAGGCGCTCCTCAAGGAAAAGGGCGTGCGATGGAAGGAGCTCGATATTGAGGCGGATCCGGCTCACCGGCAGGCCATGGCGGAAGCGTCGGGGCGAAGCTCCGTGCCGCAGATCTTCATCAATGGCACCCTTATCGGTGGCTCCGATGAGCTATTCGCGCTCGATGTCAGAGGCGAGCTCGACAAACTTCTCGGGCGCAACCCGCCTGCCACCTGAGGAGGTGCGGCTTGGGGCAGCCAGCCCGCGAGCCTTCGCCGGTTGATGAATACAAAAGGAGAGTCCGTTGGTCTCAGCCATCTGGAAAGACACTACTATCGCCACAAGCGACGAAACAGTCATCGTCGAGGGAAATCACTACTTCCCACCGTCAGGAGTCGACCTGAGCCTGCTTGAGATGAGCCCGCACACATCTGTCTGTCCGATCAAAGGCGCCGCGCGCTTCTTTCATGTTCGCGCGGGTGACGCGCTCAACGTGAACGCCGCTTGGACCTATCCCGCCCCCACTCCGGATGCCGAGGGTATCCGGGATTACATCGCTTTCTGGAAAGGCGTGGACGTTGCCTAGCAGACTGGACGGACGACTTCGCTGATAGCCATGCGGGCGCCGACATCTCAATTATCCTGCCCACCCCGGGCCTCGTCGGCTGCAGGAATCTGCCCGGCACCTTAGCGCGACCCGGCACTGGCGGTCTCGCACCCGCCGCGCCTCTGTTCTATCAATAAGGATGGATGACATGGAGCATTCCGAGTTCGATGCCGCTTTCGCGAAGCTTGCGGAGGGATACAGAGAAGGGACTTATGAAGGCCGGCGTTTCAGCTTGATCGTCCGGCGATCTGGGGACGGACGTCGCAACAGTCTGTTCGCCAGGGAGTTGGACGGGACTGACATTGTCAGCTTCAACCTCTTCCGCGTTACATCAGATAGGACATTGTTGAAGCCGTGCGAAATGTCCGCCGAAAAGGTCGTAGCGTTCGTGCTGGAGTTCCGACCGGACACCTGACGGGCAGAAGAAGATCCCGGCCAACCGGCGCGCCTGCGACGGCCGGCTATCTAAGGCTGCGCAAGCCTATAGCCGCAGCTCATTGCACTTCGTCTGGCGAGGAATTCAACATCGATACGTCGCCATCCGCGGGGATATCGGTACAGGCGCCCGTGTAAGCCAGATTGAGAAATCCTAAGCGATGACTAACACCAATGACGCCACCCTTCCGACACATTCTATTCTTGAGGAATGCACAGCGATGGCTGTCGTCAACGCTCTGAAGATTATTCTGAAGAACAGCTACGCGATCTACCTTAAGACAAAAAATGCCACTCGGGCGCATCCCGCCCCTACTTCAGGGACTTTCACTTGCTTCTCGCTCTGTCACTCACAGCATCGGCACGCCCATGACGCATGGTATCCAGGCCTCATAATTTTCCCATATAACCTTCTTGTCTTTTGCGCACCCAGAAAGACTCGAGGCTTTAACTGGACAGATGAGCCCTCGAGGGTAGTGTTCACCTGATTGGCTTTCTCATATCTGATGTTGATTCGCACAGTGTGCCAACCAGGTGATAGTTTCAAAAAACCTGCGCTTCAGAGCGAATTAGACGATCTTCGATAAGAGCGATCCGCCTCAAAATCCAAAACATCTAACATTGTCCTAGAGCCATATTTGTACCTAGTACTATGGCGCTCCCATTAACACATTTGATGATGCACAGAAAACTTAGCTCATGATAGCTTTCAGCTAACAGCTATTCGGAAGCCCGAAAGGATTCAACCGTTTAAGCGTGAACCGTCGATTATAAATACTTTCGTAAGTTAGCTTTAAAGGACGCTTTTAGTCCTTGTAAATACGCATTACGACTCCACAGCTACCAAATCCATACGGCGCCAGCAACCATTAAAACACCCGACACTACTAAAACAATAGTAGAGGCGCGATTGCTGCCTTTCAAAGTATGACCAACACCCACATCCATAACTAGGTGTCGAATTCCGGCTACGAGATGATAAATAAATGAAGAGTATACCAACCAGAAACTAACTTTGCCGAAAGGTGAAGAAAAAATCTCCTTGACTTCATTAAAACCCTTTTCTGACTCCAACGATTTGCTCAGCATATACAGTATCAGTCCCAGAAAAATAAAGAGCATAATTCCTGAAATCCGGTGCAGAATCGATGTAAGCGCCGTGAGAGGAAGCTGAATGGTTCGAATATCAAGATTAACCGGCCGCTTTTTATTCATTTTGACTCCAGTCAACAATTCTAGTGGGGGATTTCAGTTTTCGATCTCATTCATCATAGCAGCTGTAACTAAGGCTGGCGGCGACAATAATGGAGATATTCGGGGCTTACGTTGCATTTTGAGGTCGCAAGTGCATGTGCGTAAATTGAAGCAAATTGCAAGGTTATGCCCAATAGGTAGCTAACTTATTAATTTAACAAAAGTGACGTGTGTCGTTCTGCAGGGCATGCTGTTCCCCAACCCTGGAAAACCTATCCTCTTTAACACGTCAAAGTCGATTGATAGGCTTGCTGCAACAGCTATCTGCCCGGTTGAAGTCGAAGATCGATGTATCTGTAGGGTTTGGAAATAAATGCGGGCGCCCACCGCACTCACGGCTCAGTTACCATTCTTTGTGCATCGCGGCCGCGCGGCTAGTTGGTAGCTGTTCTAAGCCTAGTCAGTGCCGCCCTTCGCCCCAAGCCCCATAGTCAGATTTGAGAAATGACAGTAGGCGATGCCGCAACGCGCTTCATCGACCTATGTAAAACGACTCCTTTATCGAAATAGTGCACTCATCGCTCTCCACGGCGATCCCTTCATCGCGAATTGCACCGCCCAAGACGATCTGCACTGAAATCAATACTTTCTGATGCCTCTTGATTAGAGATGCCAGCCATAATCATCTCATCGCCAACGCATACGGCGTTCGGCAGCCAACACACTCTCACTCACTACTGGAAGCTCAGACATGAAAACCATAGGCATTGAAAACTCGAAGTCCAGCGTACAGGCCCACTTAACGCTTGGAACCAAAACTATGGGGCTAGGTATCTATGGCGCGTACTTGGCTCTCGCTATTATTTACTTCTGGTTCGGCGGCATGAAATTTACCCACTACGAGGCCGAGGGCCTGGTTCCACTGGTGAGCAACAGCCCGCTTTTGGGATGGGTGTATAGCATTTTTTCGGTCGACATGTTCTCCAGCCTGCTCGGCATACTAGAGATTTCGATCGGCACTCTGATCGCAGGCCGCATGCTGTCACCCAAACTATCCGTGGTAGGAGGCGCTCTGTCTGCAGGCCTGTTCTTCACAACCCTTAGCTTTATGTTTTCCACTCCGGGCGTCATTGAGCCTAGTTTAGGGTTTCCGGCGATTTCCGTTGCGCCAGGTCAGTTTCTGCTTAAAGACTTAGGGTTGCTTGCTGTTTCGATATTTGTGGCAGGCCATTCGCTGGTTGAACTGGAAAAACGTAAAATTAATGCATAATTTTTTCAATGGCTTAAGGCAGTAATGCCTTAGGCCTTTTTGCCGTCATTTTCCCCCGCCAGATCTTTCAACCAGTCACGAGGGCTCAACCCCGTCTTGCGTCTAAATGCGCGAGACAGCGCCGAAGGACTTTCGTAGCCGACTTGAGCTGCAATCAGCGTAATCGAGCGCCCTTCTCGCATCAGCTTCTGAGCCAGGCTAACTCGCCAACTCAACAAATAATCAGCAGGCGTCTGTCCGATGACACTCTTGAAATGCACGGCATACGCAGCGCGTGACATATTTGACTCACTGGCCAGCTCTGCTATTGACCAGGCATGTTCCGGGGAGTTGTGCATCTGTAAAAGCGATCGGGCAAGCCGCATGTCGGCCAGTCCAGCCATCATTCCGGTGCGCAACTGGTGATGATCGAGCAGGTAACGGAGCAACAGAATGATTAGGAGCTCAAATAAGCGCTCAAGCGCGGCTTCCCTTCCACAATGCACATTTGCCGCCTCGGCAAACATCCACTCCAACGTGTCTGCCAGCATGGGCAGATCATCGAGTGCGAGCACCAAACAGTCCGGTAATGAAGCCGACAAAGGATTATCAATTCCGCCCTCAAACTCCATGGAAGCACACAACAACTTTGCGCCATCGGACTCACCCGCAAACAATTGATGCTTGGCGGGGCGTGGCATAAAAATCAAGCTAGGGCGAGTGAGCTGCAAATCCTTGCGATCGGGACCAAGCAACGTCACGCTGCCGGCCTGAAGCAGATGGATATAACCTCGCCGCTCGGCGCCATCGTAAGATGCAGAGCCGCATAGGTCGCCGTCATAGAACAGATTGGCCCGCACGCCGAACCGCGAGAGCAAATTAGACAAACGATCCATTGGCCGATCCTTGACGAGTCAGAACGCACAGACCATACCATCTGCGTTGTCGTTCAGTGCCTGTAGCGAACATGCCGGCGTAAATCAGCCAACGGATAAAGTGATCACTGAGCAGCTCAGCCTCCCTTTCCAGTTCGGCTGTTAAAAAAACAACACCGTTGTTTGAAAGCACCAGCAAATCAAGTGCTCACTCTTCTATTTTACAGTACCTGGCAACAGCACTTTGCGGTGCAGTCGATCAGATATCCGGAAGGTTGATCGTAAGCTTCAGCCTAGCGCTCTTCGAATTTAATGTCGTCGAGCTTCGGCCCAACCATTCCCCCGACCTACTCTTCCCTCCCCTAGAGACCCTAGCAGTCACTTGAATCGCGGCTGTCTGCGATAAGGTGTTGCTGGTAACTATTGCATCAGCGCCTGAAAACTCCACCTCGGCCGGCAGACTTGAGACCTTAAGTCGTATGGTAGCGAGAGGTACCTTGGAGCCCGAAAGCGTCTGTACGAAAACGAACACACTGTCATCCAAAGCGACCTTTTCGAAAATTTCCGGGGAAATGTCCACCCGTACCTTGAGCGGTGTTGGTGGCAAGCCAGCAACATGGTTAATCGTCAAATTGTTGTTTTTTTCATCCGCTGAAAGACCGTTTCTTGCCTTTCCAATGGCCTGTACTAAAGCAGCGTGTGACGGATGGTCGGAACCCATCTCTGCTAATGCGTGATGCCAATATTTTAAAGCATCTTGGTAACGATGCTCTTCAAACGCAGCCAGACCTATGAGACTCAAGCTCTGGAGCTCACCCGGATTTCCATTTAAAGCTTCATCTGTCAGCGCCTTGATTGGCGGAGACCACATTTTGTTGTTAGAGAAATACAATGCTTTAGCCCACTCGCCTAATAACTCCGGTCGGCGACCGGCCAGTGACACCGTTCGTTCGAACATTCTAGCGGCATCGTCGGGCCTCCCTTGAGCCATGTAGTTTTGGGCCAGGTTATAAGCGTTCTCAGCTGACTCCGGTTGGGCGTTAACCGCGCGTTCCAGACGGTCGTTCATTTGCGCGAGTGAACCGGGAGGCTGGGCGAACTCACGAACCAGCTCGACTTTGTCGCTGGCGCCAAAATGCAGGTACAGCGCGAGCCCCAGCGCCGGTATCAAGAAAGCCACGAATACTGGTAGCGGCTTGCCTGTAGTCGAAAAACGTTCGAGGCCAGCTCCTTCGGTGTCCGCCAGCAATTCGCGGTCCGCCTCAGAGCGGGCACTGTTTTTTTGCGCAGGAGACATCACTCCGTCCCCTTGCTGAAGCTGTAGCTCCGCCAGGCGTTCCTGATACAGCGCCACGTAAAAAGCGGTGCGATCTTCTTCGCTTTGGGCACGACGTACAAACAACACAGGGATTAGCACGAAACTGAGGGCAACCAGCAACAGCAGGCCGACCCATAGCCAGAAATCAATCATTAGATTCTTTACCCAATAGGAGGAGGAGCCGTTGACGCTCTTGGTCAGAAAACACCTCAACATCATCGCCATGCCGACCACGATGACGTGCAACGATCAAGTAAATCACCCACACACCGCCCAACAACAAACCGCCAGGCCCAAACCAGAGCAACCAGGTGTGGCTGTTCAGCTCAGGTTTGTAGCGCACGAATTCGCCATAGCGATCGACCATGAAGTCGATGATCTGCTGATTACTCTGACCTTCATCGAGCATGCGAAAGATCTCTTTTCGCAGATCGGCGGCGATGGGGGCATTGGAGTCTGCGATATCCTGGTTCTGACATTTCGGACAACGCAGTTCCCGGGTCAACTCGGTGTACCGGGCGCGTTCGACCTCATCCTTGAACGCGTAAGCATCGATGGCAGCTTGGGCGGCACTAGCGGAACACAACACTAAGAGAGTTCCACATAGAAACCGGCTCATTGCGTGCCCTCCTGCACCAGACCTTGATAAAGATCTGCAAGCTGTTCACGCCACACCGTCTCATCTATAACGCCGACGTGCTTGTAGCGAATGATGCCCTTACTGTCGACCAGGAAGGTTTCCGGCGCGCCGTACACGCCCAGATTCAATCCGAGGCTGCCGGCTTCATCGCGAATATTCAGCTGATAAGGGTCGTGAAAATCCTTCAGCCAGTTCAGAGCATCGAAATTAACGTCTTTGTAATTGACTCCATGAATCACCACCCCCTGCTGGGCCAGTTTGTTCAGCACTGGGTGTTCTGCCCGACAAGCGACGCACCAGGTACCCCAAACGTTTACCAGCGCCGGTTTGCCCAGCAAATCGGCACGGGTCAGGGACCTATTGTCTTGCACGGATTGCAGGGAGAAATTGGGGAACGGCTTGTCAATCAACGCTGAGGGCAACGCCGAGGGATCGAGGTACAACCCTTTACAGAGAAATGCTGCCATGCCAAGAAAAAGCACCAGCGGCAGTAGTAGTGGCCAACGCTTCATACGGGGGCTTCCGAGAGGCCCAGTGCGTCACTGACCTTGCTCCTGACCTTGACTCGATACCGCTTATCCAACGTCGCCAGTAAGCCCCCCATCGCAGTGATCAAGCCGCCGAACCAGATCCAGCGCACGAACGGCTTGACGTGTACTCGTACTGCCCAAGCACCGTTGTCCAACTGCTCGCCCAGCGCGACATAAAGATCGCGGGTAAAGCCGGCATCAATAGCGGCCTCGGTCATCGTCGAACGTTGCACGGTGTAAAGGCGCTTTTCCGGATGCAATATGGAAACTTCCTTTCCATCTTCCAGCACACGAATGGTGCCTACGTCGGATGTGAAGTTGGGCCCCTGAACGTGCGTGACGCCATCGAAAACAAACATGTAGCCGCCCAGTTCAACAGAGTCACCGGGCGCCAAGCGAAGATCACGCTCGACGCTGTTCTGACTCGACAACATTACCCCCAAGGCAAGCACAACAATTCCCATGTGCGCCAGCTGCATCCCCCAATAACTTCGGGTCAATGCACGCATACCTTTGAATACACCTTGGTGTCGGGTTTTATCCAGGAGATCACGCATACCCGCTAGCATTACCCAAGCCGCTAGCAAGAAAGTAGCTAACACGGCCCAGTGGAAATCGGTCATGGCAAACCCGGCGATGATCGCCAGCACCGCGCTGCTAACCAATACCGGGGCGAGCATGCTCAATAGCCATTTGACCGGTGTGTCTTTCCATCGCACCAACACACCTACGGCCATCAACGCCATGAGCAGGCCCATTAGTGGTACAAACAACGCATTGAAGTATGGCGGGCCCACGGACATCTTCGCACCGCTCAAGGCGTCGAGCGCCAGAGGATACAAAGTGCCGAGCAGAATCATCGAGGCCGCCACGACCAGCAAAAGGTTATTGCCTAACAGCAGGGTTTCACGCGACCACAGACCAAAAGCGATTCGGCTTTTTACAACCGGTGCCCGAAAGGCGAACAAGGTCAGCGAAACGCCCACTATCAACAACAGAAAAATCAAAATGAATACACCGCGAGCGGGGTCGGAAGCGAACGCGTGCACTGAGGTCAGCACGCCAGAACGTACCAGGAAGGTACCCAGCAGACTTAAGGAAAACGCAGCAATGGCCAGCAACACTGTCCAGCTTTTGAACACACCGCGCTTTTCAGTGACTGCGAGTGAATGTATGAGTGCTGTCCCCACCAGCCAGGGCATGAAGGAAGCATTTTCTACCGGATCCCAAAACCACCACCCTCCCCAACCGAGTTCGTAGTAGGCCCACCACGACCCGAGCGTAATACCGATACCAAGAAAGGCCCATGCAACGATCGTCCACGGTCGTGACCAGCGTGCCCAGGCGGCGTCGAGTCGACCGCCGAGCAACGCAGCAATGGCGAAAGCGAAGGCTACAGAAAAGCCCACATATCCCATATACAACATTGGCGGGTGAATGATCAGGCCGATGTCCTGGAGCAATGGGTTGAGGTCACGACCGTTCTGCGGAATCAGCGGCAGGATTCGGCTGAAAGGATTGGATGTGAGGATTAGAAACAACAGAAAGCCGACACTGATGATGCCCATGACGGCAAGCACACGGGCGAGCATGACCTGCGGTAATTGGCGAGAGAACACCGACACCGCAAACGTCCAGGCCCCCAAGATCAATGTCCAAAGCAACAGCGAGCCCTCATGAGCGCCCCACACTGCACTGAACTTGTAGTACCAGGGCAAGGCGCTGTTGGAGTTCTCGGCGACATAGGCTACTGAGAAATCATCGACCATGAATGAAAAGGTCAAACAGCCAAAAGCGAACATCAAGAACATGGACTGCCCCCATGCTGAGGGCTGAGCTAACGCCATCCATTGTCGATCACCACGCCAGGCACCTAGTAGCGGCAGGACAGCCTGTACGCTGGCGAAGCACAGGGCGAGGATCATCGCCAGATGTCCAAGTTCGGGAATCATGAATTACCCTTTTTTCGCTGGAATTCCAGAGGTACTCTGGACGGACTGGCCGCTGTCTTTTAAGGCTTTGGAGACTTCAGGTGGCATGTACCTCTCGTCGTGCTTGGCCAGTACTTCATCGGCTACAACCACACCGTCGGCGTTGAGTTTGCCCAGAGCAACGATGCCCTGACCTTCGCGGAATAGATCTGGAAGGATGCCGCGATAGGTGATGGTTACCGATTTTTTGAAATCAGTGACCACGAACGACACGTCGAGCGTGTCGGCCGAGCGATGCAGAGACCCCGCCTCGACCATTCCGCCGGCACGAAGCCGCGTATTAAGGGGAGCCTCGCCGCTGGCGATCTGCGTTGGTGTGTAAAAGAGGTTGATGTTTTCCTGTAAGGCGCTCAGTACTAACGTGGAAGCCGTGCCAATCCCGGCAAGCATGCCAAGGAGGAAAAGTAACCGCATTTTATGAAGCGGACTCATTTGTTTTCCTCCCGTCGTAATCGACGAAATTCCTGCTGCAAATAACGCCGATGCGCAAATAGCGGTATCAAGGCATTAATAGAAAGCACCAGAAAACAGAAGCCGTAAGCAGTCCATACAAACAGGCCGTGGTGTCCCATTGCAATGAAATCACCGAAGGAGGAAAAACTCATTGCGCTATTCTCTTCGCGTCAAGAGCCATTAAGAAGCTATCCATAACCTCATTTCTAACCCAACTGGTTTTACACTCACGCTTTAATAACTCCAGGCGCATTCGTAGCAACAACACCGCACCGAAAAAGCAATAGAAGCCCAGTACTGTAAACATTAACGGAAGCCACATTTCGACTGGCATCGCGGGCTTTTCAGTTAGGCTGAAACTCGCACTTTGATGGAGCGTGTTCCACCACTCAACCGAATATTTGATAATGGGAATATTTACCACACCAACTATCGCCAGTACCGCGCATGCCTGAGCAGCACTATTACGGTTCGTTATGGCGTTTCCCAGCGCTATCAGGCCGAAGTACAAAAATAACAAAATCAGCATAGACGTTAGACGCGCATCCCAAACCCACCAAGAGCCCCAGGTTGGTTTACCCCAGATGGCTCCGGTGACGAGCGCTACAGCAGTCATCCACGCACCGATCGGCGCAGCACACTGCAGAGCGACGTCTGCCAACTTCATTTTCCAAACTAACCTGACTGCCCCGCATATCGCCAGCATGACGTAACAGGACTGCGCAAGCATTGCCGCCGGAACATGAATATAAATTATTCGAAAACTATTGCCCTGTTGGTAATCTGGAGGTGCGAAGGCCAAGCCCCATATCACGCCCGTAGCAATCAACAGAGCGGCGAGGCCACTCAGCCAGTGCATGAAACGACGACTTGTCTCATAAAACCACTTGGGTGAGCCCATTCGGTGAAACCAACGAAGTGCCATATAAGTACGCCCGAATCTAGGTGAAAAACTCGTTAATCATATAATGTCGTTATTACTGACTGATGCTCACCCGAAAACCAATAAGTTTGAAATTAGTCAGAGGTTTAACTTTTTAACGGAAAACTAATATAATCGGCTCACTCACTTTTCACCAAACGTCGCGATATACGCGATGACGTCCCAACGTGCTTGCTCATCGCTGAACTTGACAGGCATTTTTGAAGTGACGGAGTCGTCATTAACGATGCGCTTAATGTAGGTTTGAGGATCAGCGAGCCAATTGAAAACTTTTTCTTCATCCCAACTCAACCCAGCCTGAGCCGCCTTCTGCAAGCCCGTGCCATATGAATAATCTGGGATCGATCCAATTTTTCTATTTAACACTCCCGTCAGATTTGGGCCGACTCCATTACCTGACATTGGACCCACCTGATGACAAATTGAACATTGCTGAAAAACAACTTCACCGCGCTTCGCATCACCATCCTGCGCGAGCAAAGGTGTTGAAAATGTCAACACCAGCAGCCCGGCACACACTTTCGCTGAGCGGCTCATACATAGGCTGTCCATAAGATACTCCCGAGGCTAGTTTATAATCTCTATCAGGCATTGAGCTAACGCTTCTCTCAGAGCAATACCCTGGGACACCTAAGCTAATCAAGATGAAGACAGAGACGAACGAGCCTAAGATTTTGATATTAGCGCTCTAAGAACCGAGGCAATATAAATCCGCTGATTAGCCGCTCTGCTTTTCTAATTCGCATATACCATTGAATATGCGCCTATAGAAATTCGATTCTCGGAATGGTGAGCCTCAATGTCAAGCAGCGCAGCCAAGCCACTGCAAATTCCGCACGATTTTGAAAGAGCAACCGCCGCTCGTGCGCTAGCCTCTAAATGCATCATCACCAAACATCCCGCTTTTAGCGATCAGAGGTTCAACTCTGGAGTACTGGAGAAATAAATGAAAAACCTGATAACTAATAGGTCAGCTGCTATCGCGATAACTGCATGCATTGGGTTATATGTCGCTGCAGCGCAATCTGCAGACTACGCAGACATTAAAATCGGCCCAACATTCAACGATAAAGGTCAGCTGGAACAACCAAAAAATTTCCGCCAGTGGGTTTTTCTTGGAGCTCCTCTCACCCCACAAGGTCTGAACGACGGGAAAGCAGGCTTTCCTGAATTTCACAACGTTTATGTAGAACCTGCGGCTTTCGAGCATTATCGAAAAACGGGTACCTGGCCCGAAGGGACAATGATGGTAAAAGAACTACATCTGACTCAACAAGGCCAGTTTCCGGATGGTTCGAGTGTTGAACCATCTGGTAGAGGCTATTTCGCTGGCGGCGGGCCGAGCGGGCTAGACATCTCCGTTAAAGACAGTAAGCGTTTCGCAAAAACAAAAAACTGGGGTTACTTCAACTTCGGCCACCACGCGCCTCCATACTCCGCAGTCTCTACAGAGGCGCCGAAAGAGGTGTGCGCAGGCTGCCATATCGATAACGCCAAAGAAGATATGGTCTATATCCAGTTCTACAAACCGATTCTATCTGCCCTTCCCCTTCCTTAAAGTCAAGGAAACACCAACAAACAAAGCCTTATTTACTTAAGGCTTTTTTGCTAATCACCATCACCACAAATAAAAATGCCTCCGACTGCCAGCTACCTTCACAAATAACTTTCTCATAGCCCATACAGCAATGCACCAAGCTTTGGCGCTAACTGTTCGTAGAGGCAAATGCCCACGAATATCTCGCAAAACAAGCCAAAAAGCGCACGTTTTTGGAATAAACGTAAAAACCGATAGGTTAAGTTGCTGCTTGGCTATAGCAGCTTTTCAATAGATGTTTTGTGAAACTAGATAAACCATCCATTTCAAGGCGCTTTCCTCCAATCCTTCCAACCAATGAACTTCAAAGAAATTAAATACTAGGAAAAATTGATGGTGCTTTGCGTGCACCCGGTTAATTTTCTTGCCGGCGATGAGAAGAACCCACCTACTGGTGAGGATCAGCAAATTTTAAGAAGCTCAATTATGGAGCTCTGCGAATCAAGATTTTCAACACTTGCAATCAAGGCTGGGGACCGTGCGCCTGATTTCGTGTTGACCGATGCGAATGGAGAAAACGTAAATTCGATTGACTTAGTACGAAAAGGCCCAGTAATTATAGTTTTTCTGAGAGGATTGTGGTGTTGGTATTCGCATACGACGCTCATTGCTCTTGAGGCAATTAATGAAACATTGAATAACTTTGGAGTATCTCTCGTCGCCATATCGCCGCAGCTTCATTTTTCACCTGCCGATATGGGCAGAAGACAACAGGTCAGCTTTCCAGTTTTGCGCGATGTTAACAGTCGGGTCGCACTGGAATTTCAGGTTGCATGGCGCCTGCCAGCCCCCGTGAAGAACAAATATCGCGCGTTGGGCGCAGACCTCGACAAGATGAATGGAGCAGATTGCGACCTGTTACCCATGGCATCGTTTTTTGTTATCGACAGACAAGGGACTATTGTGTATTCGGCGGTCAACGCGGATCATATACAACTAATGAGTACAGAGGACCTTCTTATAGTACTGAACAACATACCACCACCCCGAAAAAACCGTGCGTTAGAATAGCCAACTACCCTTTTAAGATAAAATGAGATGAAAATGCGGCACCAACAGCCGATACGACCAAATAGAGGACGCTACGGTCCGTTGATGGTGTTGGTCAGTGCGCGTATTTTAAATCGCGAGTCGGCAGGCAGTTACATTTCAAATACAGGCCGCTTCACAATAATAATATTTCTTAGTGATAATGGTCGTCTAACCTTTAACGCTAATTCAGCCAGCAGCGACCTTGAAGCTAAAATAGGCACTACCATTCTGATCGGCGGCGCCGGGAAAGAGCAGACCATATCTTGGAGCGCTCCAAACAAACTGCTTGAGATAGCAATTGAAAATAGATTCGTTGCAGATGTGATAGCGGCAATCACTCCAAGTAAAACGGTGCTATCAGACGTTGTTGGAGTATATGGCCCCGAGGCCGGATTTGGCGCCCTAGCCAAACGCCTAGCTCGCAAAATGATCGGGCAACGAAAAACCAGCGCCAGCTTGGTCGCTGATGGATATTATTGCGCGCCAACGACACGCTTTATGATTGCAATGATGATTAACATTCGATACCGCAGAGGGGGGGGTAAGTTAAGTCAGAAGAGACCTCATCTGCCTGAGAAAACTTTGAAAACTATTGTCGACCATATTGAAAAGGAAATATCGTCGGTTATAAGCGTTTCCGAAATGGCCGAGATCGCCACCCAGAGCAGATTTCATTTCGCCCGCACATTTCGCGCTAGCACTGGCCGGTCCCCTCATTCATATATTGTGGATAGCAGGCTCCATCGTGCAGAGTTCCTGTTATCTGAGACTAACGCTAGCCTTTCAAAAATCGCAAACGATTCAGGATTTAACTCACAATCGCATTTCACAACCACATTCAAGAAACGGATAGGCATCACACCTGGACAATACCGCGACCTTCATCGTTAAGCATTACAGCAAGTAGCAAGCAAAGGCCCACCAGATTGGTGGGCTATCGGTTAGTCGATTCCCCCTTACGAACGAACGGGTGGTTGATCTCTGCTTTTCGCCTCTTTCAGGAGTTGCTGAAGCATCTTTTCATAATTCTCATAATAACCCCCACCGAAATGGGTAAGTCGCTCCTAAACTTTTGCGTCGTACAGGTAGTGAGTGGGCCAGTACTGGCTCGCGAAACTACGCCAGATCGTGTAGTTGTTGTTGATAGCGACAGGGTTGGTGAGGCTGTATTCCTTCACCTTGTCCCTGCCGTTATCGACAATACGTTCGAAGCCGTATTCAGGGGCATGCACACCGATCACAGCCAGATCGTCCTTCTCGTATTTCTACGCCAGTCACTGACCCAGACGGAGATCAACGAGAGGAAAACAGCACAATCAATGCAACATGGCGTCCGACGTTGCTGGCTTGAATTATCCACTTGCTGCTGAACACGACCATGCTAGAGATTAGGGCAAACGTGTTAGGGTCATGTCGGCGAGAGTGAGCAGGATCGATAAGCGAGTGCGGTGTGCACCACCAGAAAGACATGGCACTGCAGGAAGAATACAGGGGCTAAGGACGCTCAATATGCCGCCCAAGAATGTGATGAGCAACATGAATCACCTTTAAAATGTGGACGTTCGATGTGGATGTCGAACTTTCGTAGTCGCGAGCAATTCCGTTCAACATTTTAATTAGCTGACTGCAAAGCTGTTTCTAGTGCTTAAAACGTTTACTTCAGAAGAAACGGACTTGTATCGATAGGTTAGTTTTTAGACCGGCTATCGGCGCAAAGACATTCAACGGATTTAATAAATATCTTGAACAATCATATATCGGTCAAAATTCAGGATAGTCTACAACAGTGTCATTAATGCGGTTTACAGTACTGGTGAATATTGTTGATGCAATTGATAAAGAGATTCCAATAAGTTGACGCTCCGAATATCCTGCGGAAATTATCAAATCCACAGCCTCCAAACTGAGGGTGCCTTTACTAGATACAATATTGCGTACAAATTCGATGAGCGCATCTCGCCGGAAGTCTCCAGTGAAACCGCCTCCCAGTATGTTAGAAACCTCCTTGTGCGTGAGACCCGAAAACTTAGCTTTGAGACTATGCGCGGCTATGCAATATGGGCAGCCTGTCCACTCGCTAACGACTAACCGAATCGACTCTAAATCGGAGTCGGAAATTTCACTTTGCGCGACTACATCATCCAAACGCAGCACCGCCTCCAATCCCTCAGGACTGTGCGTTCCGATAGTCAAATAAGCATTAGGAATCATACCCGCAGCCCTTTTATGGACGCGAACGTTTCTGCTACCAATCCAGTAGCTTCAGTGGGATCAATGGTTCTCAAGCGAGACATCGAATGCTCCTCTGGATATTAATTCCAGCAGCGGTGTATGAAAGGACTCCAGCCTAACCCTGGACGCCCTTCATGTTAATGCTAGAATAAATCAATCTAATGCTCGAGCGTCTCAAATGGACATTTTAAGCAGGCTGCTTTTCCTAATGCCGGTGAGCGGGACTCTGGACACTAGATGTCATTTCAGCCCTCCTTGGAGGCTTGACTATGCCGCCACAGGCCCGAGAGAGATTCCTTACCACGTACTCTTGCGCGGGACCGCGCAAGTCGACGACGGCGAAAACCCTGTTTTATCCATGCAAGCGGGCGACATTTTACTGATCCCATCTGGCGTCCCCCATGTTCTTTATGAAGGGAGCGGAGCGTTATCGACGGTTGGCGAGATGCACCGGGAACGAGGTCTCGCGGTTCGAACCAACGGAAGTGACTCGAAACCCGTGAATATGTTCTGTGGCCGCTTTATTTTGCCCTCGTCCCCACGTCAGATGATTAAAGACAACCTCCCCCGCCAGCTAATCATAAGAGGCATTGGTGAATCCGATCACTTTACTCACTCAAAGGAAGAACTAGTCGCCAGCACTCGCCTTGCACGCTTGATAACACTGATGCATGAAGAGGCGATAGAACACGGCCCTGGAAGTGAATCAATGATGAATCACATGTCAGGCGCACTTTTTGGTATGACCTTGCGCTTGGCCAGCGAGGGTGCGGAACCGCCAACGGGACTGTTACGCCTTGCACAACGCCCAAAACTTCAACCCGCTTTAAAGGCAATGTTTGAAGATTATTCTAAAGCATGGACGATGGCTGAATTGGCAAGCTTGTGCCTAATGTCGAGAGCGACTTTTGCAAGACAGTTTGGTGAAGCCGTGGGTAGGTCTGCAAACGATCTGCTTGTTGAGATACGCATGGCCAATGCAAGCAAGCAGCTTGCACAGACATCTGATTCAATCCCTAAAATAGTTCAAGATAGCGGATACAAATCAGATGCAGCGTTCCAAAGGGCGTTCAAAAAGCACGTAGGGATGACTCCAACTAGATGGCGAATACAATCGACGCTTCTCGCAACGCAAAACTAGCCATTTTATGATCTCATTCTCACCGCACGGAAAGGGTCGCACAGCCGGGATGATAGGCCTAATGACAATTGAGCATTCTCAAGTCCGCAACTTGCTGACCCTGGCGCTGCGAGGACTAGAGCAAGGCGGCCTCGTGACCAGGACCGTAACCGGCTCGGTTTGACTATGAACTAGCGGATCTTGGGTATTCGCTACGCTTGCAGCGTGCCTACACTTGGTAGTTGGGCATTAGAAAATCAAAAATCGCAGAAACGCAGCGAAAAATCGACGATTTAACTAGGGGCTTTCGCTCAGTACTGAGTGATTCGAATATAAGCGCAGTGGAAAAAGGCGACCTGATGATCGCCTTGGTTTCCGTGAAAGGAAATCTCCCAGTTACTTGGCCGTCGGCCATGAAGCGAATTAGTCAAAAGCTTGGCTTTTCCATCGGGCGCAGGTCAAAGATCAATACTTCCGCATTTTCACCATGGGAGAGCTCAATGTTATTGGCCTGGCGAATTTTCAATCCATCGCCTTCATCCAACCGTTGGCCATTTACAGTCAACGATCCTCTGGCCAAATGGACATAAGCAAACCGCCCTAGAGGTAAGGTAAGTGAAGCGCTATCACTACCATCGAATATGCCAGCATAAACGCACGTTTCTTGTTTGATGATCAGCGATCCATCCTGCCCATCAGGCGATAGCACCAAGCATAGTTGGCCGCGCCTTTTCTTTATCTGGATGGCTTTCTGTTGATAGCGGGAAGTACCACCTCTTTCGGCAGGCACTATCCATATTTGCAGAAAGTGAAGCGGCGAACGTGGGCTAGCGTTACATCCGCTACGGTGCCCTGCAGAGCCGACACTTAGCAGTTGCGCTTCACCAGAACTTACCAGTAACTTGATGCCATCAGTATCCTGCAGCTCCAACTCACCATTGAGCACGTATGTGAAAACTTCCATCTCGCGATGCAAGCGCTTTTCAAAGTAGCCGCCAGCAGCTACCCAGTCATCGTTGAGAATCAAGAGGTCGGAAAAGCCCATCTGCTCAGGGTCGTAGTACGAGGCAAATGAGAAGCTGTAACAAGATTTCAACCATCCATAATCGACTACGCCACGCTCTGATGCCCTACGTATTCCGGTCGCGCTACTCATGCGTCTTATCTCCATACATGGCCGTTCGGTCGTTATTGATCGTGTCGAGGACGCGGTGGTTGCCATCGGTTAAAGCACCGTGCTCGAACTCAGTACATAGGTAGCGCGAGGCATATCTTGTAAACCGAGTTCATCTAGCTCACTCGCTATATCTGCATAACTAATCAACGCGAACGAGCGAGCCGTAAGGACTACCTCTGGCAACGGTGAAGCA